>Ga0224508_10000053_pt1 | contig 144427 bp, 154 predicted proteins | sample SF_Jan12_sed_USG_4_FD_170157 | JGI IMG/M metagenome (GOLD analysis project Ga0224508, IMG submission 170157) | Sediment microbial communities from San Francisco Bay, California, United States - SF_Jan12_sed_USGS_21 | ecosystem: Environmental > Aquatic > Marine > Sediment | place: USA... | reverse complement strand
CTCAGAATCGAGCATGCCTTCGTCCATGTTGACGTCGATAATCTGCGCGCCATCTTCGACCTGTTGGCGCGCAACCTGCACGGCCGCAGCATAGTCGTCGGCCTCAATTAACTTGCGAAAACGTGCAGAGCCGGTGACGTTGCATCGTTCACCGACGTTAACGAATAAATCGTCAGGTCCGATCGTCAAGGGCTCGAGCCCGGCGAGCCGGCAGCGCACCGGCAGTTCTGGCAGTTCGCGCGGCGCTATTTCATCGACGATCTTTTTCAGCGCGGCAACGTGTTCAGGCTGAGTGCCGCAACATCCGCCGGTCAGGTTGACGAGGCCGCTTGCGGCAAATTCACCAATGACGCTCGCCATGGCCTCGGGAGTCTCGTCATACTCGCCGAATTCATTCGGTAAGCCGGCATTGGGGTGTGCACTGACACGTGTATCAGCGATTCGCGCGAGCTCGGCCAAATACGGACGCAGGTCTTCCGCGCCAAGCGCGCAGTTCAAGCCGATCATGAACGGTTCCGCATGACGCACCGAATTCCAGAAAGCTTCGACCGTCTGTCCGGACAACGTGCGCCCGGATGCGTCTGTGATTGTCCCGGAAATCATCACCGGCAATGTGATCCCCGTGCTATCAAACGCGCGTTTCACAGCGAAGATTGCGGCTTTCGCGTTCAACGTGTCGAAGATCGTCTCAATCAGTAGGAAATCGACGTCTCCGTCGATCAACGCGATCGCCGATTCCTCATACGTCGCCGCGAGCGCATCGAACGTAATATTACGGTAGCCGGGATCGTTAACGTCCGGCGAAATCGACGCAGTTCGATTGGTCGGCCCAAGCACGCCGGCAACGAAGCAAGGTGTGCCGGTCTTGGCGGCGTGCGTGTCCGCGCATTCGCGGGCAAGTCGCGCAGCCGCGCTGTTCAACTCCGCAACCAATGCTTCCATGCCATAGTCCGCCATTGACGGTGCGTTGGAGTTAAACGTATTGGTTTCGAGAATGTCAGCGCCGGCATCGAGAAACTTCCGATGGATTTCTTGAATCACAGCCGGCCGACTGATAGACAACAAATCATTATTACCTTTCAGGTCGCGACCCCAATCAGCGAAGCGCTCACCGCGATAATCCTCTTCGCTCAGCCGATAGCTCTGGATCATCGTACCCATCGCGCCATCCAGCAGCAGGATTCGATCGTCCAGCGATGCCATCAGTGCATCTATGCGAGCCTTGCGTTGCATCGTGCGCCCTTAAGCCGCCGCCTGCTTCGGGCGCACGCCGAGCGCATGGCAGATAGCGAACGTCAGCTCGGATCGGTTTAGCGTATAGAAATGAAACTCGTGTATCCCTTCAGCTCGCAGCCTCTGCACCTGCTCTATCGCGACGCTCGCCGCAATCATTTTCCGTGTCTCTGCATCGTCGTCGAGCCCGGCAAAGCGTTCGCAAAGCCACGCAGGAACGCTGGCACCGCACTGTTCGGCGAATCTCGTCAACTGCGGAAAGCGAGTGATCGGCAAGATGCCCGGTACGATAGACGACTCGATGCCGGCAGCAACACAGAGATCGCGAAAGCGCAGAAATTTGTCGACGCCAAAGAAAAATTGAGTGATCGCACGCGTTGCACCTGCGTCCAGCTTACGACGTAGATTATCGAGGTCTGCAATCGCATTGCTCGCCTCGGGATGTACTTCGGGGTAAGCCGCAACAGAAATATCGAAGTCCGCAATTTTCTTAAGGCCGGCGACGAGATCTGACGCGTACTCGTAGCCGTCCGGGTGCGGTTTGTAGCCGCTTGCGTCTTTCGGCGGATCGCCCCGCAGCGCAACCAAGTGGCGCACGCCCAAGTCCCAATACTCTCTGGCGATGTCGTCGATTTCACCGCGCTCCGCACCGATGCAGGTTAAATGTGGCGCCGCCGTCAAAGTGGTCTCGTCGACAATGCGCCTGACCGCGGCGTGTGTGCGCTCACGCGTCGAGCCATCGGCGCCATAGGTCACCGACACAAAGCGCGGCGCAAGCGGCGCGAGCCGCTCGATTGAATGCCACAACGTTTCGTTCATTTTTACGCTGTTCGGCGGAAAAAATTCGAATGACACCTGAACGCTTTCGTTGTGTTTTGTCATAGCGCTCTCAGGCTGCCGATCTTGAAGATTCTGCCGGTGTCGCAACGGCGAGCACCCAGCTAGGGTTTTTGACGGGAACGGATCGCGGTGATGACAATCGAAGCCCGGTTGATCGGCACCAAGCCGCGAGATTGGCGCTGATTCCACGCACATCGTTTCGGTTGGCGGTTGCAAGCAAGAGCAGTCGCCCTCCGGGACGCAACAGGCGAGCTGCTTCTTCGATAGCCGCGACGGGTCGGTCGGCATCTCCTAGCACGTCGTCGAGAATCACCGTATCGAATTCCTTATCGGCAAACGGTAGCGCGTACATGTCGCCTTTTCGTAGTGTGCAATGCGGCAATCCGGCGAGCAGTAATTCTGCGCGCGCAAATCGGCGCGCGTCGGCGTCGATGTCGACACCAACCGCACGCTTGGCGCGCGACGCCAGCAATTTCAGGATGCGCCCGTGGCCGCAACCGATATCGATGATGTCTCCGAGCGGCGCTGCAACGGTCAATTCGATCAGCGCACGATGTAAAGCGCGGTCTTCGGCGGCGGCGGCATCGACACTAACACCGCCGCGCAGCGATCGTAGACGCTCGATATCGTCCGCAAACGTCGGCTCGTTCAGAGGCAGCAGCTCGACGAGACGACGTCGGGCCACCCCTGCTTCACCACGAGCAGGCACCCGGTAATAGACGAACTGGCCATCGCGAAACCGCTCGAGAAGACTGGCATCACACAGCGTTTTCAGATGCTGCGACACCCGCGGCTGGCTCAGCGCCAATACCCGGGTCAGCTCGGAGACGCTGCATTCGCCATGGCCACATAAAGCAATCAGTCGCAGCCGTACCGGGTCGGCGAGTGCCTTGAATTGCGCCATCAGCTGTTGGGTTTCGAGGTTCATAAATATATAAAGATATCTTTATATTTAAGTCCGAACAGTCTACCACGGAGTTTCGGGCGGTTGTATGCGCTGTTTCATAATCCGCCAACTCAGGGGTGTGGGCATGATGCCTCTCAGCGGAAGTAAAGCGCAGCGAAGCGAGCCATGACGCTGAGAGGCATCATGCCCACGCCCCAGCGGCATTGAATTGAAGGTTCCACGAAATTGCACAGTCGCCTGCGTAGCCCATCGGGTGCCTGTCGCGGCGGCGAGCGTCGGGGTGTCTAACGAGCGAGTTTAGCGAAGCGGCCCCCGAGCGAGGGAGAAACCTCGGCGATCGACGCCAGTAGATTACTTATCGGCCAAAAGCATAGTCGCGCTGCCAGTGGCGCTCCTACTGCACGCTTTTGGGACCGGTCACAACATTGTCGGCAAACAACTTGGAGACATCGACCGAGTCGAAATGGCGCCCTCTGCCACAGTATTCGCAAGTGACGTCGAGGCTGCCCTGCTCTTGCAGCGCGGCTTCGATTTCCGCCTCACCGAGCATTCGCAGCACGTCTTCGGCCTTCTTTTTGGAACAGCGGCATTTGAAGACCAGCGATCTGCCCCTGTAGACGCGAACATCGTCTTCGTTGAACAGCTTGCCGATCAGTTCCAGACCTGAGTCGTGAAAAAAATCCTCGCATTGCAAAGTTGCGGCGAGATACCCCAACCTATTCCAATCGTCTTTGTCGATCGCCGTTCCGGGCATCTTCTGCAACAAGATGCCGCCGCTCATTTCATCATCGCAAACGAGCGCAACGTGGCTCGGTATCTGCACGGAACGGGCAAAATAGTTTTCGAGGCTCGCTGCAAAAGAATCGCGATTGACCTCGACGATGCCCTGGTATGGCCGCTCACCCGAATCAACCGTAATTGCGCATTGCGCCGTCTGCATCAGCTCGCCGAATGAGCTTGCCGTTACCTCGGGAGCTGGCGACGCCATGCCGCGAAGCTCGAGGTCACTGGTACATTGCACGACGAGCATGCGCAGATCGCCGCTGCCTTGCACGTGCAAGCTTACGGTCCCATCAAATTTCATGCTTTGTGCGATCAATCCGGTCGCTGCGGTTGCGTGTCCCAGCGTGTCCTGCACAATTCTGTCGTAGTCGTGATTAGCCAGCATGCGTCGCCAGGAGCGCGACAAATTAATAATTTCCCCACGCACCGGCAGAGATTCAAACACAAACGGAATTACGTGGTCAGCAAACACGTTATTTCAGCTATCAAATGTTTCATTCAGACAACTTCTGCTTGAGAATCTCATTGACTACAGCAGGGTTCGCCTTTCCCATAGTTTCTTTCATTACTTGGCCAACGAAATACCCGATCAGTTTGTCCTTGCCAGATTTGTAGTCTGCGACCTGGCGCGGATTCGCTTCGATTACTTTGTCGATTACCACCTCGATCGCGGAAGTATCGGTAATCTGTTTGAGACCGCGCGATTCGATGATGTCGTCCGCACTTCCTTCGCCCATCCACATTGCATCAAAGACTTCCTTCGCAATCTTTCCGGAAATCGTATTGTCGACAACACGATTGAGAAGTCCGCCAAGTTGTTCAGGCGCAATCCTGCTCTCCCGGATATCCAGGCCAGCTTTGTTCAATGCCGCGGACAAGTCGCCGATGATCCAATTTGCAACGAGTTGCGGTTTGACATCGCTAAACTTCGAGGAAGCTTCGAAATAGTCAGCCAACGAACGGCTGGCAGTCAGGATGCCTGCATCCTCTGCTTTGACACCGTAGTCGCTGACAAAGCGCTGCCGCTTGGCGTCCGGCAGCTCGGGCAGCGTGTTGCGCACGGCGTCGATGAAGGCCTCGTCAATTTCAATAGGCAACAGATCAGGATCTGGAAAGTATCGGTAGTCGTTTGCCTCTTCCTTCGAGCGCATCGAGCGTGTTTCGTCTTTGTCCGAATCGTACAGACGGGTTTCCTGAGTCACCTCACCGCCATCCTCTAGCACCTCGATCTGGCGTTCGATTTCGAAATTAATCGCCTTTTCGACGAACCGGAACGAATTCAGGTTTTTTAGTTCGGTCCGGGTTCCCAATTCTTCTTGGCCCCTGAGGCGAACCGAAACGTTTGCGTCACAACGGAATGAGCCTTCCTGCATGTTGCCATCGGAGATATCCAGATAGCGCACAATCGAGTGAATCTTGCGCATGTAGGCGACAGCCTCTTTGGCCGAGCGCAGATCCGGCTCGGATACGATCTCGAGCAGCGGCGTGCCGGCGCGATTCAAATCGATGCCTGATGATCGATCGAGGCCTTCATGGATAGACTTTCCGGCGTCTTCCTCGAGGTGCGCACGCGTAATGCCGATACGCTTGTCATTGCCGCTCTGATCCTCAATAAGCAACTCACCATGTTCGACGATCGGCAGTTCGTATTGGCTGATTTGATAGCCCTTTGGCAGGTCCGGGTAAAAATAATTCTTGCGTGCAAAGATCGAGCGGCGCGCGACCGTTGCGTTGACCGCAAGACCGAACTTTGTCGCCATGCGCACGACTTGTTCATTTAGTACCGGCAATACGCCGGGATAACCAAGATCGACCAAACAAGCCTGAGTGTTGGGTGCCGCACCGTAAGCCGTCGACGCGCCGGAGAATATTTTGGACTGGGTCGCAAGTTGTGTATGCACTTCGAGTCCGATAACGACTTCCCATCGTCCATTTCCTCGAGTCCCGTTGTTTTTCGCAGCGCTCACCGGTAGGCCTCCGGAGACCGCATGTGCCAGTCGGTTTGCCGTGCGAATTGATGTGCTGTGCAGAGCAGTGTCTCTTCGGCCCAATGCGGCCCAACCATATGCAAACCAATTGGCAAGCCATCGATTATGCCGCACGGCACCGACATCGCAGGCAAGCCCGCGAGATTCGCACCGATCGTGTAAATGTCATTCAGGTACATCGTAATCGGATCATCGGTCTTATCACCGAGTTTGAATGCCGGTGTTGGCGTTGTCGGTCCGGCAATGACATCGACATCGGCGAACGCCCGTTTGAAGTCCTGACAAATGAGCTGCCGAACTTTCTGCGCCTTCAAGTAGTAGGCATCGTAATAGCCCGCCGACAGCACATACGTACCGGTCATGATGCGGCGTTTGACCTCCGCGCCGAAGCCCTCGCCACGACTGCGGCAGTAGAGATCCAATAGGTCCTTCGGATCGGCAGCGCGGTGGCCAAACCGCACGCCATCGAAGCGCGACAAGTTTGACGAACACTCGGCGGGCGCGACGACGTAGTAGGTCGGCACACAGTAGTCGAGATTGGGTAGATCAACCTCGCTTAGGGTTGCGCCCTGCGCCTCTAATACGCCTAGAGACTCGCGCACCGCATCAGCACAGGCAGCATCAAGACCTTCATCGAAGTGCTGTCGAACGATACCAACGCGTAGCCCATCGAGCGAACCGTTTAGCCCAGCGACATAGTCCGGCACTGGATGATCGATCGAAGTCGAATCACGCGAATCGAATCCGGCCATGACACCGAGTAGCAGTGCCGCATCGGCTGCTGATCGTGTGATGACGCCGGCCTGGTCGAGACTCGAGGCGAACGCAATCATGCCGTATCGCGACACGCGCCCGTAGGTTGGCTTGATGCCAATCGTATTGGTCAGCGCCGCAGGCTGTCGGATCGAACCACCGGTGTCAGTTCCGGTAGCCGCTGGCGCGAGCCGCGCCGCAACCGCAGTCGCCGAGCCGCCGGAGGAGCCGCCCGGCGAACACTCGAGGTTCCAAGGATTTTTAACCGGCCCAAAAAAGCTGGTTTCGTTTGACGAGCCCATTGCAAACTCGTCCATGTTGGTTTTGCCCAAAACAACGGCGCCAGCATCGGCAAAACGCTCGACTACCGTCGCATCATAAGGCGAGACAAAATTTTCAAGCATGCGCGAGCCACAAGTTGTCGTTACGTCGCGCGTGCAAAAAATATCTTTATGCACGATGGGCAAACCGCAAAGAACCCCATTGTCGCCGGACGACCGAACTTCATCGGCACGCTTCGCAGCCGCGAGTGCCCGTTCCGATGTAACTGTTATGAAGGCGTTCAGATCTGTATCGAACTTCGCGATACGATCGAGCAATGCTTGTGTTATTTCGACCGATGAAAAATCGCCACGCTCGAGACCGGCCTGTAGATCAGTCAGCGTCTGAGCATGCAGCTCCATTAGTCGATGACCTTCGGCACGAGATACAGTCCGTCAGCAACCGATGGGGCATTTTGCTGAATATGGTCGCGATCATCGGCCTCGGTGACAGCGTCCGCACGCAGCCTCTGCGCTTGATTCAACGGATGAGCCATCGGCATAACATCGTCGGTCGGTAGCGCGGCCAGTTGGTCGACGAAATCGACGATTCGAGACAGCTTGTCGACGGTCTCGGTGAACTCTTCGTCGGCAAGTCGCAGCCTCGCCAGCATCGCAATATGCTGTACTTGGTCTTTATCGAGTGACACGGTCGGAAATCCGGAATTTGAGCTGCTTTTAGCGCCCGGCGGCGAGCGCGCACGCAATGATACACGCCGCCTTGTGCAATGTCGTGGGCATTGTTAGATTACGTTTTTCTCGGCCGGACCACCCCCGTATGCTCAAGAATATCCTGGGTTATTTCTCGAATGACCTATCGATCGACCTTGGCACCGCCAATACGCTGATTTACTCGCGTGGCCATGGCATCGTGCTTGATGAGCCCTCGGTCGTCGCCATTCGGGAAGACAGTGGCCGTGGTGGTCGAGTCGTCGAGGCCGTGGGTGTCGAGGCGAAAAACATGCTGGGCCGTACCCCGGGCAACATCACGGCAATTCGGCCGCTGAAAGACGGCGTCATCGCCGATTTCACGGTCACCGAGAAGATGCTGCAGCATTTCATAAGGAAGGCACTGGGGACACGTTATTTCCGGCCAAGCCCGCGCGTCTTGATCTGCGTACCCTATGGATCGACGCAGGTCGAACGTCGCGCGATTCGCGAATCGGCAGAAGGCGCCGGTGCACGCAAAGTTCACTTGATTGATGAACCCATGGCTGCCGCGATCGGTGCCGGCATGCCGGTCCATGAAGCGCGCGGATCGATGGTTCTCGATATCGGTGGCGGTACATCCGAAGTCGCTGTCATCTCGCTTAACGGAATTGTCTATGCCGCTTCCGTGCGCATCGGTGGCGATCGCTTCGACGAAGCGATTACGAATTACGTGCGTCGCAATTACGGCATTCTGATTGGTGAGGCGACAGCGGAACGAATCAAGCACGAGATCGGCTCGGCATTTCCCGGGCAAGAAGTTCTGGAGATCTCGGTCAAGGGACGCAACCTTTCTGAAGGCGTGCCGCGCAGTTTCACGCTGAATAGCAACGAAATCCTCGAAGCACTACAAGAACCGTTGCAGGGAATCGTTGGTGCGGTAAAGGAAGCGCTCGAACAGACACCACCCGAACTTGGCGCCGACGTCGCGGAACGCGGTATTGTCCTGACCGGCGGCGGTGCGATCTTGCGTGACATAGACAAGCTGCTAATGGAAGAGACCGGCTTGCCGGTTGTCATCGCCGACGATCCGTTGACCTGTGTCGCCCGGGGTGGCGGCCGCGTTATCGAACTGATCGACGAACACGGGCCGGCAGTATTCGGTCTGGAGTGATCGCACTTCCTGGGTCGGAACGTTTGCTAATTGGGCACACCCGCAATGGTTGCTTCCCGAAACAACACATCTAATCCTGCCAGAATCCCAGCGCTTGGCTTGCGAACGCTTGTGCTGATGTTTCTCAGCATCCTGCTGATGTTTCTCGACAATCGCGATAACCACCTCGATACAGTACGCAACGCAATCGGTACCGCGGTTTACCCATTGCGTGTCATCGTTGATGCACCAGTTCGGCTTTGGGTCTGGGCGAGTGAAAGCTCACAGTCACGAAACGACCTGCAGCTCGAAAACGCGCGCCTTAAATCCGAGCAATTATTGACGCGCGCTCGACTACAACGATTAAACTCGCTCGAGGCGGAAAATGCCCGTCTGCGCGCCATGCTGGATGCTCGCGAACAGTTCGAAGATCGCGTGCGCGTCGCCGAAATCATGGCGGTCGATGCCAATCTATTTCGTCATAGCCTCGTCATAGATGTCGGTAGCGGTGACGGCGTGTACGACGGCCAGGCCATTGTTGATGCCGACGGCGTCGTCGGTCAGGTAATAAAGACCGGGCCGATGACGTCGGAAGCAATATTAATCAGCGACCCGGGCCATGCATTGCCGGTCGAAGTAAATCGCAATGGTCTGCGCACGATCGCGTACGGCACCGGCGAATTTGGTCGCCTCGATTTACCAGGACTTGCCAATAACGCCGATATAGAAGTTGGCGATTTGCTTGTGACCTCAGGCCTTGGCGGCGCCTTCCCGAACGGCTATCCCGTTGCTGTCGTGGACACGGTCAATCGCATCCCACAACGGGCATTTGCAGACGTATCTGCGACGCCGTCCGCTGCGCTCGATCAGGTGCGGGAGGTCATGTTGGTCTGGTCGGCGCCGCCGGACGACGATGTGGACGATGCAGCCTTGGACGGTGATGATGAGTAACGATCGCGCCATCCGGCATCTGCCTGTCATCTTGTCAATTATCGTAGCGCTCGCGCTGACGATGTTGCCATTGCCGCGCGTAATCGAAGTGTTTCGCCCCAACTGGGTTGCACTAATCATGATTTTCTGGGCTCTGAGCGTGCCGCGAAGTTATAGCGTCGGAATTGCGTGGGTCGTTGGCATTGTGCTGGACGTTTCGCACGGTACCTTGCTCGGACAGTACGCGTTAGCCCTATGTGTTGTTGTCTACATCGTGGTCAGGTTTCATCTGTTGATGCGCGTTTTTCCTCCGTTGCAGCTGACGGCAACGGTTTTCGCCCTAATCGCGTTGTACCAGTTCTTGTTGTTCTGGATAAATGGCGTTGCGGGTATCACTGCTCCGGCGATCGTTTACTGGGCGCCGGTGTTGACAAGCGCAATCCTTTGGCCGCTGATATTCACACTTTTGAGCGGCGTTAGTTTTCGGGTGCAAATGCGAAGCTGACATGGACCTATTGTCGCCGATCAAGGACCATCACTCGGAGCGACGACTGTTCATTACACGCGTCATTTTTTCGTCGATCGTCGCGATAACCTTACTTGCCTTCGTCGTCGCCCGACTCGTGCAACTGCAAATTCTCGACTACGAACATTTTGCGGAACAATCGCAGGGAAACCGTATTCGAATCGAAGCGGTGCCACCGATTCGCGGACTTGTTTTCGACCGCGAAGGCCGAGTGCTTGCCGAGAATCTGCCAGCCTATCAGCTTGAACTTATTCCTGAACAAATTCACGATATTGATGACACGCTGAATCGGCTCGCCGGACTTGAATTGATCGAAGCCGACGCGATTCCACAGCTCAAGACATTGATCGCGAGCGGCCCGCGATTCAAACCGGTAACGCTGCGCCTGCGAATGAGCGAGGAAGAAGTCGCCAATTTCGCGATACAGCGACCAAGATTTCCGGGCGTAGACCTGAGGCCACGACTCGTTCGCTACTATCCGCACGGTCCGGCCGTGGCGCATGCCGTTGGCTATGTCGGCGCGTTATCCGAAAACGATTTGCAGGTGCTGGATATCGCTCGCTATGCCGCGACCGGGCAAACTGGCAAGACCGGCGTCGAACAGAGCTTTGAGAACACATTGCATGGTGAGCCGGGATACCAGCATGTCGTAACCGATGCGCGGGGACGGGTGATTCCCGCGGACACCGGTGAATTACTCGATTCGTTACCGGCCGACGCGCATCCGACGCCCGGTTCAAACGTCTATCTTAGTATCGATCTCGATCTGCAGCTACTGGCCCAAAAGGCCCTCGAAGGACGCCGCGGCGCCATCGTTGCTATAGACCCATGGAGTGGTGAAGTCCTGGCAATGGTCAGCGCACCATCATTCGACCCAAATCTGTTCGCGGCTGGTATGACGACGTCCCAATTTGCCGAACTGCAAGATGATTTGAACCGTCCGCTTTTTAATCGTGCGCTGCGTGGCACGTATCCTCCAGGTTCCACGATCAAACCGATGCTGTCGCTGGCAGCACTACAAGTCGGCGCGACGAATCTGACACGCAAGAGAGTGTGCATTGGTTACTTCATGTTGCCAAACTCGACGCATCGGTATCGCGACTGGCGCCCGGAAGGTCATGGAGAGGTCGATCTGCATGACGCGATCGAGCAATCCTGCGACGTTTATTTCTATGAATTGAGCGTGGATCTCGGCATTGACAATATGCACTATTACCTGGACCAGTTCGGCCTTGGAAAGGCGACGGGCGTCGACGTCCGTGGCGAAAGAATCGGCATTAATCCATCACGCGACTGGAAACGGAGCGCATTCTCGAACCCCGACGATCAGCGCTGGTACCACGGGGAAACGGTCATTGCGTCAATTGGTCAAGGCTACATGCTGACCTCCCCATTGCAGCTCGCAAACGCCACGGCGGCACTTGCAACTCGTGGCACCCGATTTCGACCACACCTGGTCGCTGCGTCAGAGGACGGGCTGAGTGGACAACGCACCTTGATCCGCCCTGAGCGCATTGCCGATGCTGATGTCGATAACGAGTTCTACTGGGATACGGTGCTCGGGGCCATGCACGATGTCATGCAGGGCGTGAGAGGCACCGCACGCCAGGTTGGTTTGGGTGCGCCTTACGAGATGGCTGGTAAGAGCGGCACGGCACAAGTGTTCTCGGTAGCCCAAGAGGAAGAATACGAGGAGGAGGAAGTCGAAGAGCGTCTACGTGACCATGCGCTGTTTATTTCATTCGCGCCGCTCGATGATCCGAAAATCGCGGTTGCGGTGATCGTCGAAAATGGCAGCAGTGGCAGCCGTGTTGCTGCACCGATCGCGCGCGCGATCATGGACGAGTACCTGGGAGTCACTGATGTGGCAAGGTGAGGAACACCGGTTGGTAACGCGCAAGGCGGCACCGCTGTCGGACTTTGCACGCCTTATGCGCCGGCTGAGTATCGACGGTCCGCTACTGGGCAGCGTGATACTGATTTGCGCGTTCGGACTCGTTATTCTCTACAGCGCCGTCGGCGAAAGCACCCGACTGACGGTAAATCAGTTTGTTCGACTCGGCATCGCCATCGTTGCGATGCTGCTCGTCGCCCAGATTTCGCCCGACTTTTTGCGCCGATGGACGCCGTGGGCCTATGTCGCAGGGCTGATATTGTTGCTTCTGGTATTGGTTACCGGCGAGGTTGGCCAGGGCGCGCGCCGTTGGTTGAATATCGGCATCCGTTTTCAGCCGTCAGAAATGATGAAGCTCGCCGTACCGATGGCGGCCGCGTGGTACTTGCACGACCGACCAATTCCGCCGCGAGCGGGACAACTGTTAATCATCGTAGCAATGATCTTCGTACCGACGCTGTTGATCGCCCGGCAGCCCGATCTCGGCACCGCACTCTTAATTGCTGCGTCGGGCATTATCGTCATCGTGTTGGCGGGTTTGCCGGTGCGATTAATGATCGCGCTTGCCGTGTTGGCCGTACCGGGAGCGCTGGTGCTGTGGAATTACATGCAGGACTATCAAAAACAGCGTGTATTGACCTTACTCAACCCGGACAGTGACCCACTCGGCGCCGGCTACAACATTATTCAATCAAAAATCGCGATCGGTTCCGGTGGACTTTTCGGCAAAGGCTGGACCAACGGTTCGCAGGCCCAGCTTGAGTTTCTTCCAGAACGCGACACAGACTTTATCTTCGCCGTGATGGGTGAAGAATTTGGCCTGCTCGGTGTATTGGCGCTGTTAGTCCTGTACGTGTTTGTCATCGGCCGTGGACTCTGGATCGCTACACAAGCGCACGACACCTACTCGCGCCTGCTTGCCGGATCCATCAGCCTGACATTTTTCGTTTACGTATTTGTTAATACAGCAATGGTTTCGGGTCTCATTCCGGTCGTTGGCGTGCCATTGCCACTGGTCAGTTTTGGTGGCACGTCGATGGTGACGCTTATGGCTGGATTCGGTATTCTAATGTCGATTCATTCGGACCGGAAGCTATTGCCGCACTAATGAAAGCCATCCTCTACGCCGGCGCTGTTCTGCTTTCGTTTTCGACCGTTCACGCGGTGGATGTTGAGCAGCCCGAAGTGCGCACATTCATTGACGAAATGGTCAGAGACCATGAATTTGACCGCGCGGAACTTGTGGGAACACTCAAACAGGCAGAGCGCAAGCAGGCAATTCTCGACGCAATCAGTCGGCCGGCAGAGAAAACCCTATCCTGGGCGGAGTACCGGCGCATTTTTATTACGCCGGAACGCATTGAGGCGGGCGCAGATTTTTGTCGGGAGAATGGTGACATGTTGGCAGAGGTCGCCGCGACTTCGGGTGTTCCCGAAGAGATTCTAGTCGGCATCATTGGCGTCGAAACCTACTATGGTCGAATCACAGGCGGTTACCGCGTGCTTGATGCATTGTCGACACTGGCATTTTATTACCCACCGCGCGCGCAGTTTTTCCGCAAGGAACTAAAACAATACCTGCTGCTGGTCCGAGAAGAGGAGATGCCGGCGGATCAAGCGACCGGCTCCTATGCTGGAGCGATGGGGCTGCCGCAGTTCATGCCATCGAGCTTTCGAATGTACGCGATCGATTCTACCGCTGACGGCAAGCGCGATATCTGGAATAACTGGACCGACGTCGCGGCTAGCATCGCAAACTACTTCAACGCGCACGGCTGGCGGTCGAACCAACCGGTTATTGCTCAGGCCAGTCTCGGCAAGCGGTGGCATGGCGAAGTACCGAAACCCGAAAACACATTGACACCGCAAGATACCGTCAGGACTTTGAGTGATAAAGGTGTTTTGTTCGCCACCGATTTACCCGACGATAGCAAGACTCAACTGTTAACGTATGAAGGCAAGGACGGGACAGAACATTGGGTTGGATTTCACAATTTTTTTGTCATTACGCGCTACAACCGCAGCGTGATGTATGCGCTCGCGGTACATCAGCTTGGACAAGAAATTGCGTACGCACTTGAATCAGATGCATCGTAAAGCTCTTCAAACTGCGGCAGCAGCCCTGTCAATCGCGTTACTCGCGAGCTGCGGCGGCAACAATGTGCGAGATAGAGCGCCAAGCGGCAGCGTTTCGATTCCTGATTTGCCCGGCGACGCAATACCGCGTATCGAGCCTCGCAGCCGCTACGGTAACGGGCCGGTGTACGAAGTCTTGGGCAAGCGGTACACGGTAATGCCGTCTAGCAGCGGCTATTCGGAACGCGGCGTCGCGTCTTGGTATGGACAAAAATTTCATGGCCGTCTGACGTCTAACCGCGAAACCTACAACATGTACGCAATGACCGCGGCACACAAGACGCTGCCATTGCCATCTTATGTGCGCGTCCACAATCTGCGCAATAACCGAAGCATTGTCGTTCGCGTCAATGATCGCGGGCCTTTTGTACACAATCGCATAATTGACCTGTCATACGCCGCGGCGCTTCGGCTCGATATGGTCGGTGACGGCACCAGCCTCGTTGAAGTAACAGCGATTTCTTTCGACGAACCAGCCGGCGACCGACCGACCCGTTCTGTCTCACACCCGCCACCTGAACCAGCCGACGCTTCCGCGCCATTTCCTACACCGGCTCAAACCACCGAACCTGAACCACTACTGGAGAAGCACGAAAAAAATGTGTTTGTTCAAGTCGGTGCGTTTGGCAGCCGCGACAACGCCGAGCGCCGCCATACGCTGTTGTCGGATCGGGGTATCGGGAATGCGTTTGTGCACACGGATAAAAGCGTGACACCGACGATGTATCGGGTGCGTATTGGGCCGATTGTTGAGGTCATCCAATACGATGTTCTGGTCGAGGAGCTTGAGAATCTCGGCATCATGGATCCGTACCTTGTGACGGACTAAAGAACTGTAGAGCTGTGAGCGTGATGCTCATTATCGTCATGGCTCGTTGCACTGCGCTTTACTTCCGATAACGAGCATCACGCTCACAGCTAAATCGCGAGCCCCTCTCCTTTATCATGTGACCGCTCGCACAAAAATCCGGCTACAATAGCGCCCCCACGAATGCCCTACTTCAAAGTCCTCATGCTCCTACGAATTCCTTTTCTGGTTTCTGTTGTCCTGATTCTTATCGCCGGAACAGCGCTCGCTCAGGAGCAGCGGCCGGTGCCCGCCCCGCCCATTATCGGTGCCAAGAGTTATTTGATGATTGACGGCCGGACCGGCCACGAGCTTGCGAGTCTCGCCCCCGACGGACGGCTGGCACCGGCCAGTCTGACCAAGCTGATGACGGCATATGTGGTCTTTCAGGCCCTACGACAGAACCAGATTCAACTCCAAGATGAAGTCACGGTCAGCGAGAAAGCTTGGCGCACTGGCGGTTCACGTATGTTCATCGAAGTGGGCAAGCGCGTTTCGATACAGGACCTGCTGATGGGCATGATCGTGCAATCGGGCAACGATGCGAGCGTGGCCCTGGCCGAGCACGTGGCCGGTACCGAGGAGGTATTCGCGGAAATGATGAATCAATCCGCAAGCTCGCTCGGCATGCTCTCAAGTCATTTTATGAATTCAACTGGCCTGCCCAACAAGGATCACTACTCGACCGCGCGAGATCTGTCGACGCTGGCCCGCGCAATTATCGAAGAATTCCCTGGGTTCTATAAATGGTATTCGGTGCGCGAATTCACGTGGAACGACATCAAACAGCCCAACCGTAATCGGCTCTTGTGGCGCGACGCGAGTGTCGACGGTATGAAGACTGGGCAAACTGACGACGCCGGCTGGTGTCTCGTTTCGTCGGCGAAGCGCGACGGGATGCGAGTCATCGCCGTAGTCCTCGGTACGTCTAGCGACAAAGCCCGTATCGATGGCAGCCAGGCCCTGATTAACTACAGCTTCCGCTTTTACGAAACTCGGCTGCTCTACCGGGCTGGGGAGGAAGTCACGCGGGCGAGGGTCTGGAAATCGGCTAATGAGTATTCGCCGCTCGGCTTATTAGATGACTTGTATATTACGATTCCGCGCGGCACGTATGACTCGCTGGACATGATACGGGAGATTCCGGTGACGATGACGGCACCCGTTTCACAGGGGCAAGCGCTCGCCAAGATCAGTGTCAATTTAAACGGCGATACTTTGCTTTCTGAATCCCTACGTGCGCTCGAGGATAATCCCCGCGGTTCGTTTTGGCAGCGTACTCGCGACGGAATCAGCCTTTGGTTCGAATAGTTCCGTCATGGGCGAAGAAAAACTGCTCAAGTTTCCGTGCGATTTCCCCATCAAGATGATGGGACGTGAATCGTCAGAATTTCATACGACAGTCCGCGCAATTATCGAAAAGCACACTGGCCCAATCGACGACCGAGCTATTCAGACTTCGCTGAGCCGCAATGGTCGTTTTGTTTCGATCACCGTAACGATCAACGCAAAGAGCCAGCAACAACTGGACGACATTTATCGTGAGATTAGCGCTCACGAAGATGTGTTAATGGCATTGTAGGATCTGAAATGGCTATCGAGATTCGCGAGCTTGGTTTGACGGACTACGAGCCGGTATGGCGAGCAATGCAGCAGTTCACCGATGCTCGCAATGCGGATACGCCGGACGAGATCTGGTTCACTGAACACAAGCCGGTATTTACGCTCGGCGTCAACGCGAGCCGCGAGCATCTGCTTGCCCCGGGCAATATTCCGGTCGTGCAAATCGACCGCGGCGGCCAGGTTACGTATCACGGTCCCGGCCAGCTGATGGTCTACCCGCTAATCGACCTACGGCGGGCAAAAATTGGGGTGCGGTCGTTGGTTACTGCGTTGGAGCAAAGCGTTGTTGACCTCGCTGCTGAATTTAGTCTTCAGGCTGAAAGCCGTGCCGATGCGCCGGGTGTCTATGTTGACGGCGTTAAACTCGCTAGTGTCGGCCTGAGAATTCGGCGCGGCGCCAGTTTTCATGGCATGGCACTAAATGTCGACGTAGATCTCGAACCCTTTTCACGTATCAACCCTTGCGGCTATTCGGAATTGTCGGTTACAGATTTCAGGGCACTCGGCGCCGAACACGACCTTGAGCTCATCCAGGCGCGGCTGCTGCCGCATTTTTTGCGGCATTTGGGTTTCGGTGAGATGGCTCTTGCCGAAACGCCGTGAGCGTCGCCAAATACTAGCGATATTGTTGGTTAAGTTCGTCTAGCCGCCGCGGCGTGCCGACGTCTGCCCAACAACCGTCGTAAACCTGACCGCTTAGGCGGCCGTTAGCTGCGGCAGCGCGAAGCATCGGTGCCAACGGGAACCTCCCTGCCTCACAGCCCGCGAAAAATACCGGCCGGTAAATTGCAACACCGCTGAAGGTATACGCCGCCGTATCGTTGACAGCGACTTTGCCGTCGACAAGATCAAAATCGCCGCTTGCATGGTGTATTGGTTTCGGCACCAACATCAGATGACCATCAACATCGTCCGCAAGCGTCATTGGCAATGGCATGTCGGTAAAAATGTCGGCATTCACAACGACAAACGGCTCTGCACCCAAAATCGGCAGTGCTCTGTGTATACCGCCGCCGGTCTCGAGTATGTCGTCTCCTTCGGGGCTGTAGACAACGTTCAAACCGAAATCGGCGCCCGAACCAACGTGCGTGGCGATCTGCCCGCCAAGCCAGCCCAGGTTAATCACCACTGTATCGATACCCGCGGCACGAACGGCTTCGAGGTGGCGATCGAGCAAACTCTTTCCAGCCACCTCCACTAATGCTTTCGGTATAGCATCCGTAATCGGCCGTAAGCGTTCACCACGCCCGGCCGCCAAAATCATCGCAATCATTTTTCAGTCTCGAAGCTTGGCAACACTTGCCGACGGATCAAGTCGACGAGAAAACTAAGCTCATCGTAACGTGACTCGAGATCCGTGACATAAGCAAGTGTCCGCGGTATATCAGCGAGATAACCCGGCTTGCCATCGCGATGATTGAGGCGAGCGAAAATGCCAGCCGCTTTTAGATGACGCTGCACACCCATTAGGTCGAAGAAACGCAGGAATCGATCACCGTCCACCTGCCGGCGAATCATGTCACTGGTCCCGGCATAGTATTGCTCGGCCCAGGTCCGAACTCGATCGACGGGCCACCGGATGTAGCAATCCTTAAGCAATGACACCAGATCGTAGGTCAGCGGTCCTTCCACCGCATCTTGAAAGTCGAGAATGCCGGGATTGTCATGCGGCACATACATCAGATTGCGCGAGTGATAGTCCCGGTGCGTGAATACCTGCGGCTGGTCCAACGCGTTCCCAACAAGCAATGAACAGGTCTTGCGCCAAGCCATTTCATCATCGGCGGAAAAGCGGATACCAATATGCGTGCCACACAACCAGTCATGAAACAGAGACAGTTCGAATTCGAGCAGCTCTGAATCGTAAGGTGGCAGCAGTGATTGATACGCGTCACCACGTTGCTGCAGCGTATGCAATGCATCGATTGCATCGTCATACAGGACGCCCGCCGAGTCCGGATCGGATTCGAGAAACTTGAGGTATTGCGTACTGCCGAGGTCAGTCAGCAACAGGAAGCCTCGCTCAAGATCCGCTTCCAGAACCCGCGGCGCGTTCAAGTGCATCGCTTCCAAGAAGCCGGCAATTCTCACGAACGGAATGCAGTTCTCCGCCGGCGGCGGCGCGTCCATAGCGATGAAACTCTGGTCCCTGGTCTGGCATCGAAAGTATCGACGGAAACTCGCATCCTCCGACGCTGGCGTGATATGGCCGTCAGCCAAATTCCCGAGACCGTTTAGCCAGCCGGATAATTCGTCCAGACGCGAGTCATTTGAAGCCGTGCTATGACTGATAGACTGTCTCCGTAACGCGTTGAAGCACCTGCAAAACTATGCGAAGGTAACAAATAGCGATGCTTGATAACATCCCGTTTTTGACAACGCCGTCATGGCGTTAGTTTTCACGACAAATCAGCCCAGAGCCTTGTTTTCGAATCGATTGATTTTTTTAAGCTGCCTGCTGGCCGCGTCGTCCGTTCACGCCGCGGATCCGCTGGCCTGTCAGAACTCGCTCGATACCCGGCTTGACGATGAAGTTCAGATGCCACCGCGCACAATTGAAGGCGAATCTGCAATTGAACTGGCCGCCGGCGAATTCGAAGCCACGATCGGACCAAATCCGGCCGCGACGATGAGCGGTGGCGTATTACTCCGACGTGGCGACAAGCTCGCGGGTGCTGATAGAGCGTCTTTTGATCCCGATAAGCGTGCCGTGCACCTGGACGGGGACGTGCGATACGAGGACCCGGGAACGCAGATCCGCAGCGACTCGGCCGAATTTTCCTATGATTCGGGGCGTATCCAGTTTTCTGGGGCGGAATTCTCACTCGGCCACAACAATGCGACAGGCAGCGCCTCGAATTTATTGATCAATCAACAAGGCCAGTTACAGCTCGATGACGTCAGCTACACAACCTGCCCACCTGGATCCAATGACTGGGAACTCGAAGCGGGCGACATTGATCTCGACACGCGTACCGGTGTCGGCATAGCACGAAACATCAAACTTCGATTTCAAAATATCCCGATTCTTTACGCACCCTATCTTTCCTTCCCAATTAGTGACGCTCGAAAGTCCGGCATTTTAACGCCGGAGATTGGTAGCGCTGGGCGTAGTGGCAATCAGTTTCGTGTCCCGTACTACTGGAATATCGCGCCTAACTACGATGCAACTATCACTCCCAGGTTGCTGACGGACCGAGGACTACAGCTGCAAACTGAGTTCCGCTACCTGACGGAACGTAGTGACGGCATTGTCACGGCGCAATATTTGCCGGATGACAGTCTTGTCGACGACGAGCGACATATGATGAGTCTGCAACATCGCACGCTCTTTGCAAACCAGTGGCGCAATCAGATCGACTTTCGGGAAGTCTCCGATAGCCAGTATTTCGAAGACTTGGGCGGCAGCCTCAGTGCGTCGAGTGTCACTCACCTAAATCGCAGCATTAACTTCGACCGTTACTCGAAGACGTGGTCGATTTTTGCTCAGGTCCAAGATTACCAAACACTAGACGATGCGATCTTGCCGCAAGAGGAGCCCTATCAACGCTTGCCGCAAGTCTTAATCAACGGCCGGTGGCCCGATCAAATTCTCGGTCTTTCGGTAAGCTTGAATAGCGAAATCGTTAACTTCGATCGCGACGTCGGCGTTACCGGCTGGCGCGCGAATGTTGCGCCGACGGTCGAATTGCCAATCGAAAGACCAGGCTGGTTTGTCAATCCGGCCATTGCGTGGGACTTCACACAATATCAACTCAGCGATACGCAGCCCGGCGAGTCGACTGACCCGAGCCGTAGCTTGCCGATTGCGAGTCTTGACACGGGATTCGTACTCGAACGTCTCATCAATGGCGGCTCCGGCACACGCCGACTCCAGACGATCGAACCGCGGATGCTGTACGTACATGTGCCATTTCGCGACCAGAACGATCTGCCAGTTTTCGATACGATTGTTCCCGACCTAAATCTCGTGCAACTTTTTCGCAAGAATCGCTTTCTCGGCACTGATCGCATTGGCGATACTGACCAAGTCAGTATTGGCGTAACGTCGCGAATTCTTGATGTGTCGAGCGGCAAAGAACTCGTAACCGCAACCATCGGGCAAACACGTTACCTGAGCGACCGCCAAGTGATCTTGCCAGGCGGCTCGCCAGCCAATTTCGAGTCATCCGACTACATTGCCGAAGTGCGATTTCTATTGTACGAAAACCTAAATTTTGATTTCGGTCACCAATGGGGAACCGGCAGCAGCGGCACGACGCAATCCGAAGCCCGTCTGCAGTACCGACCTTCGATCAACAAGATACTGAACCTCAGCTATCGCTTCCGCCGTGACTCTCTCGAACAGGGTGATTTGTCGTGGTCGTGGCCCGTCGGTTCCCAATGGAATTTTGTTGGCCGATACAATTTCTCATTCCGCGACAACGAGACCCTCGAACAGTTTTTTGGGTTGGAATATGAAAGTTGCTGCTGGGGCCTGAGGCTCGTGTCCCGGCGACACATTTCGACGCGTGACGGAACTCGGGATTCGTCGTTTGGTCTGCAGTTGGTATTGAAGGGAATGACCAGTATCGGCACCGCGGCTGACAAATTGTTAGAACGTGGTATTCTTGGCTATTCCGCCAATATTCGGTAAGAAATAGTGTTAAAAATCAAAAGCTTATGCGCATTCTGTGTGCTATTGGCAGCGCCCTACGTCGCCGCGGAAGAGCTCTCCGAGACCGGTCAGTTCATCGACGGAGTCGCCGCTGTGGTCAACGAGGGCGTCGTTCTGAAAAGCCAGTACTACGACCAACTTGAAATGATTATGGAACGTGCGAGTGAGCAGAAAATTCCACTTCCTCCCGCGGATATTCTTCAAGAGCAGGTGCTTGAGCGCGTCGTTCTTACCGAAATCCAGCTACAACGTGCGGATCGAATTGGGCTACAAATATCCGATCAGATGCTCAACAGTGTGTTGGCGGATGTCGCAGTCCGAATGGGCGGCACGCTGGCCGACCTGCCTACGATGCTTGCCGCAGAGAATATCGACTATCAGACTTTTCGCCGACAAATGCGTGAGGACGTCACGCTAGAACAGCTGCGCCGCATTGACGTCGAGCAACGCATCGAAGTCTCGCCGCGCGAGATTGAACAATGCATTGCCGATCTTGAGACCAACGTTGTTGTAAATTCCGAATACGACCTATCCCACATTTTGCTGACGCTGCCCGAAGCTGCCTCAAGCTCGGAGATCGACGAGAAGCTCGCAACAGCTAACGAAATTGTCGCGCGGGCACGAGACGGTGCCGACTTTCGGCAGCTGGCGGCACGCTATTCGCAGGGCCCTACCGCACTTGAGGGCGGCGCTCTTGGCTGGATGAAAGGCGAGGCGGTGCCAACCGTATTCACCGACATACTTACGCCGTTGTCGGCCGGCGATGTCTCTGACCCCTATCGCACCGCGAACAGTGTGCACATCGTAAAGATCAACGATATGCGTAGCGCCGTGGAGCGCAGTGAAATTAAGCAGGTTAGCTCTCGGCATATACTAATTTCTCCCGACGAAATTATTGATGACGAGACCGCAAAACAGCAACTCGAAGACGCCTACGAGCGCATTAAGAACGGTGAAGATTTTGCCGAACTTGCAAAACTGTTGTCCGACGATCCGGGCTCTGCCAATTCGGGCGGCGAGCTTGGTTGGGTGGGCCCTGGAACATTTGCACCGGAATTTGAAGCGGCCCTGGACACCCTCGAGATCGGCGGATTAAGTGAGCCGTTTCGCACTCAGTTTGGCTGGCATATCGTGGAAGTCCTCGACCGTCGGGTTTACGACAACACCGAAGACCTAAAAGAGCAAAACTGCGTCGTTCGTATTCGCGCCGGCAAACGCGACGACGAAACGCAGTTGTGGATGCGTCGACTGCGTGACGAGGCTTACGTCGACGTAAGGATGTGACGACCCCACCGCTTGTAGTCACCGCTGGCGAGCCGGCCGGCATTGGTCCGGACTTGTGCGTTGCAATCGTCGAACATTCAGCGCGCACTGATTTTCCGGATTTCGTCGTCATCGGCGACACTGCGCAGCTAAGTCAGCGGGCGGCCAAGCTCAATTCCAAAATCAAGATAACGGCGTGCGCGATAGACACCATTACCGACACGCATCCGGCGAACGGCGAAATGCGGGTGCTCAACATGCCATTGCCCGCGCAAGTCGAATGCGGCACACCGCGTTCGGAGAATGCCCAGACATTACTGGATGGGCTTGGCGTCGCCGTTGCCGGCTGTCAGAAAGGTGTGTTTAGAGGCCTTGTAACAGGGCCGATCGCCAAACACGTTATCAGCGATGCGGGCATTTCATTCTCGGGGCACACCGAATTTTTTGCAGCGCTGACCGGCACCGCCCTACCCGTCATGCTACTGGTTTGTGGCGACATGCGTGTCGCACTCGCGACGACTCACATGCCTCTTCGGGACGTAGCAATGAACCTGACGCAAGACAGGCTGCGATCCGTTCTACTGGTGCTGCATCACGACCTTAAACGCCGCTTCGCAATTGACGCACCTGAGATCGTCGTTTGCGGCCTGAACCCTCATGCTGGCGAAGGCGGACACCTTGGCCACGAGGACGATGAAATTATCGTGCCCGTTATTAACGCGCTGCAAAACAAAGGGATGAACGTACGCGGTCCGATCCCGGCTGATACCGCGTTCTTGCCAGCCGCAGGCAGCCGCGACGCCGTGCTGGCGATGTATCACGACCAGGGCCTGCCTGTCCTCAAATATGCCGGGTTCGGCAATGCGGTCAACGTCACACTGGGCTTGCCGATCGTTCGCACATCGGTCGATCATGGCACCGCTTTCGATCTTGCCGGCAGCGGAAGAGCCGATGCGGGCAGCCTGATCGCCGCGGTCGAGCTTGCGGCAACACTGTCATGTCGCGAATAGGACATCCGCGCGCAAAAAAACGTTTCGGTCAGCATTTTCTGACGGACCCTGGCGTAATCGATGCGATCGTTCGCGCAATCGCCCCAACAGGCGACGACGTTATCGTAGAGATTGGTCCGGGCCCAGGCGCTATTACGGCCCCAATCATCAAACGCTGCGGCAGGTTTCATGCGATCGAACTCGACCGCGGCCTTGCCGCGAGCTTGCGCGAGCGGTTCGCAGCCGATGCGCATGTCACGATTCACGAAGCCGATGCGCTGACATTTGATTTCAGTGCCCTCGGTTCGGCGCTGCGAGTTATCGGTAATCTGCCCTACAACATATCAACTCCGATATTATTTCACTTGCTCGAGCATCGAGCTGTGATCACTGATATGCATTTCATGCTGCAGAAAGAAGTGGTCGACCGTATGGCCGCAAAACCGGGCAGCAAAGCTTACGGTCGGCTGAGCATCATGCTCGGCTGTTTTCTTGACGTCGAAGCACTATTTGACGTCGATCGGTTCGCATTCGAGCCGCCACCTGACGTAACGTCTGCCGTTGTTCGCTTGACGCCGCGGCCCGAGGGACAGGTGCAAATCAGCGATCCCGGACTGTTGTCCAAGATTGTTGCGGCAGCCTTCAGCAAGCGTCGCAAAACGCTGAGAAATGCGTTGAAACAGGTTGCCACAGAGGAGGACCTCGAGTATCTGCAAATCGACCCGCAGCTACGACCCGAGAATGTCTCCGTTGCGGACTGGGTCGCATTGGCGAATCACCTGGCGATGGACACCGACATCCCGCGTTGAACCCGCTAGAATGACGCCTGACACAGGCTATCGAGTAGCTAAGACACCCCGCAATGAACGATAAGATCTGCAACATTGGCATTCAGGTCGTAACTGACTACGTTGACGAGCAGTCCGAGCCGGATTCCGACCGATACGTGTTCGCCTATACCATAACGATTTCAAACAACGGCAACGTGGCCGCAAAGTTGATCAGCCGTCACTGGGTCATCACCGATGCCAACGGCAAGATTCAGGAGGTTTCCGGCGACGGCGTCGTCGGTGAGCAGCCACATCTGCAGCCCGGAGAGGAATTCCGCTACTCGAGCGGCGCCGTTCTCGAAACACCCGTGGGCGCTATGCAGGGACTGTATCGGATGGAAGCGGATGACGGTGTCAATTTCGACGCACCGATTGCACCGTTTACATTGGCCGTCCCTGGACTGCTCCACTGACCGCCTGATTCGCCGTGGCCACTTACGCAATCGGAGATATCCAGGGTTGCTACGACCCATTGCGACATCTACTCGACGAGATCGGATTTGATCCCGCGCAGGATACCCTCTGGCTCACCGGTGACCTGGTCAATCGCGGTCCGAAATCTTTAAGGACGCTGCGATTCGTCAAAAGCCTCGGTGACTCGGCCATCACGGTTCTTGGCAACCATGATCTGCACCTGCTGGCACTAGCGACCGGTGCCATTGACTACAGCGCGCGCTTCGAGACGCTTAAAAAGGTCCTCGACGCACCCGATGTCGATGATCTGGTGGGCTGGCTGCGGCAGCGACCGCTGGCGCACTACTCGAAAAAACTGGACACCTTGCTCGTACACGCCGGCACGCTGCCGCTGTGGTCGGTAAAGAAGACGCTGCGCCGCGCCGCTGAAGTCGAAGAGGCGCTGCAGGGATCGAAATGCACCACGCTGTTGTCCAAGATGTACTCCAACCGGCCGCGCAAATGGTCGGGCAAATTAAGCGGTTATGCGCGCCTACGCTTTATTATCAATACATTTACGCGCATGCGCATGTTGACAAATAAGGTCGGCCTGAATTTTTCCCACACGGGCTCGCCGTGGCGAGGCCGTCGCGATCTGAAGCCGTGGTTCGAATTCCACAATTCGGCCATAGGACGTACGCGCATCGTATTCGGACATTGGTCGGCGCTCGGGCTCATTGTGTTGCCCGAGCTTGTCAGCCTTGACACGGGCTGTGTATGGGGGCGACAGCTCACGGCTGTACGGATGGAAACACGGGTACCGCGTATTCTGCAGGTTCGAGGACAGGAGTGAGATCAAAATGCAATCGCTGACTGCATTCAATCTGCAACGTTGGATCGACGAGCACCGGGACAAACTGCAACCACCGGTTTGCAATCAACAGGTGTTCGAAGAAGATGATTTCATTGTCATGATCGTCGGCGGTCCAAATTCACGGGATGATTATCACATCGACAAGGGGCCAGAGCTTTTTTACCAAATTGAAGGTGAGATGATGCTACGCACGATACAGAATGACAGCCGCGTCGATATTTCGATCGACGAAGGAGAAATCCTGCTGCTGCCGCCGAGCGTTCCGCATTCACCACAGCGATTTGTCAACACAATCGGCCTCGTCGTCGAACGCAAACGCCTTGACACCGAACTCGATGGCTTTCTTTGGTACTGCGATAACTGCGACAACAAATTATATGAGGAGTACATCTACATCGCTGATATTGTCAATCAACTCCCGCCAATCTTTGAGCACTTTTATGACTCGCGCGAGCATCGCACTTGCAATCGCTGTGGCACCGTCAAGCCGCAGCCGGACTAAGTCGTGAATTTTGAGGACAACCGCGCGTTCGCAGAAGCACAAGACCAGCGCGATTCTTTGCGCGAGTTTCGCAGCAAATTCAAGTTTCCTGTCGACAGGAACGGATTTTCACCAGTCTACATGTGTGGCAATTCTCTTGGCCTGCAGCCGGAACTCGCCGCACAGTACGTGCACGAGGAACTCCAGAAATGGGCGGATTTTGCCGTTGACGGGCATTTTCACGCGAATCGCCCCTGGCTAAGCTTTCATCGTCAGACGACTGAGGGCTTTGCGACGCTGACTGGTTCGAAGCACATAGAAGTCGTCGCGATGAATACGCTGACCGTCAATCTGCACCTGCTCATGGCGAGCTTTTATCGGCCGACGGATTCGCGTTTCAAGATCTTGATCGAAGCGAAGGCTTTCCCATCGGATCGTTTTGCGGTCGCATCACAGATACGCATGCACGGCTTCAATCCCGACGAGGGCGTCGTTGAGTGGGCGTCTGCTGACGAAAGCGGCTACCTTGATCACAACGATCTTGCCGCATTACTCGAGCGTGAGGGGGACGCCATCGCGTTGTTGTTGCTGCCGGGCGTGCAGTATTACACCGGGCAAGTGCTCGATATGGCTGAGATTTGCCGTCTTGGTCGTAATGCCGGATGCAAGGTTGGTCTGGATCTTGCGCATGCGATCGGCAATGTCGAGCTGCATCTCAATCAATGGGCGCCGGACTTCGCCGCATGGTGCACCTACAAGTATCTGAACGCCGGCCCCGGTGCGATTGCTGGTGCCTTTGTGCACGAATCGCATTGCTCGCCCGAAAATCTGAATCAGCTGCATGGCTGGTGGGGGCACGATGAAAAGACTCGTTTTAAGATGCGAGCGTCGTTCGAACCTGCCGCAGGCGCCGAGCTTTGGCAGATGAGCAATCCACCTATTTTGTCGCTTGCCCCGGTTGTTGCCTCGCTCGAGCTGTTTCAGGAGGCCGGTCTGCCGAGATTGATCCAAAAGTCGCGATCGTTGACTGGCTATCTGGCCTGGTTGTTGGAAAAGCGATTCAACGAAAGCATCGATACACTGACGCCGGCCGATGAACGTGGCTGTCAGCTGTCGCTGATCGTCCGTGATAAGTCAATCGAAGCCAAGGCGTTATTTGACAAACTATGCGCCATGAACGTCACCGGCGACTGGCGTGAACCGGACGTTATTCGAATCGCACCTGCACCTCTGTACAACAATTTTTCCGATGCCTTCGAATTTGCCGAACGTCTAGAAATTGCATTGACGCAGCTCTGACATGCCACAGGAAGCCGTCAATATTATCGGCGCCGGCCAGTGTGGAACATTGCTCGCCATCATGTTGGCCAAACAGGGTTTCCTCGTTGACGTGTTCGAGCGCAATCATGATCCGCGCATCATTGATGCGGAGGCCGGCCGGTCGATCAATCTAGCGCTCGCCGCACGCGGCATCAACGCGCTGGTGCGGGCCGGCATCTACGATCAGATCGAAGCGATGCTGGTGCCGATGCGTGGGCGAATGCTCCATCAGACCGATGGCAATGCGGAGTTTCTACGCTACGGCCAGGCGCACGATGAGGTCATCTATTCCGTTACGCGCAGAGATCTGAACCAGGTGCTACTAGGTGTCGCGGAAGGGATACCAAATATTCGGCTGCACTTTCGGCAACAGGCGATCGGCTATGATGCGCGCGACTGCACGGTCCATGTGCGCGATTTGAACGACGACAGCTTGTACGAAGTCGAAGCACGGCCACTATTCGCGGCGGATGGCGCCGGCTCGATTATCCGCCGTTCGTTCGACGGCTCAGATACTTTCGGCGGTATCGAAACCCTGCTGCAGCACGGCTATAAAGAATTATCAATTGCACCAGGGCGAAGCGACCAGCACCAGCTCGAACCGAATGCGCTGCACATCTGGCCACGCGGTGGATTTATGCTCATCGCACTGCCAAATCCCGGCGGCGACTTTACGTTGACATTGTTTCTGCGCAATGACGGCGACCCGGGATTCTCGAGCCTGACAACACCAGCCCAGGTTGAGTCTTTTTTTCAGCAGCACTTCCCCGATGTTGCAGAACTGATCGACAACCTAGTCGATGATGTCCTTTACAAGCCGCTGGGTTTGCTTGGCACGGTCCGTTGCCGCCATTGGCACGACAGAGGCAACGTATTGCTGATCGGCGACGCCGCACACGCGGTTGTGCCATTCCACGGCCAGGGTATGAATCTGGCGTTCGAAGATTGCATCGTGCTCGATCATATTATGCGTACAGAGGGAGGAGACTGGCCGCGTATCTTTCGACGCTTTGAGGAACAACAGCTGTTCAACGCCAATGCGATCGCGGACATGGCGCTTGAGAACTACATCGAGATGCGCGACACGGTACGTGACCCAAAGTTTGCGTTGCGCAAAGAACTGGCGTTCGAACTTGAGCGACAACTTCCCGACAACTTTATTCCGCGATATTCAATGGTTATGTTTCATTCGGATATTCCGTACGCGGTCGCACGCGAACGCGGGGAAACGCAGCGACAATTGCTGCACGAGTTCACTGCAGGTGCTGAACGCTTGGGCGACGTGGATCTAACAGCAGCTATAATTGCTGCGAAAGAGCGGCTGTCGCCGCTGAACGAAATCAAAGTCGATCGTACACTCTAAATTCATAGTCAAACGCATGCCGTTCATCGGCTGCATGCGCGTCGCATGAACGTAATGACCATTGCGACAGATCGGGCTGCGGAAAAAATGTATCTCCATCGACTTCTGCATTCACTCGTGTCAAATAGATTCGAGTTGCGAGTTCGAAAAACAACTGGTAAATCTGTGCGCCGCCAATAATCATGAGCTCATCCGCATCGCCCGCCGCCTCGAGCACCTGCGCACGTGACGCGGCGACTGTCGCCGATTGTGCGACAAAATCCGCTTGCCGCGTGATAACGATGTTGTGTCGATCCGGCAAGGCTCTGCCGATCGAATCCCAGGTATGGCGGCCCATAACAACCGGCTTGCCGAGGGTGTTTTGCTTGAAATACTTGAAATCATTAGGCAAATGCCATGGCAGCTTACCGCGGACGCCGATAACATGGTTCGCCGACGCCGCGACGATTAGACTAATTCGCATGCTGCTTTATACGGCGACTTTGCCGGCGATATGCGGGTGCGATTCGTAATTTAGGACCTCAAAATCTTCGAATTGGTAGTCGAAGATGCTAACCGGCCGCCGCTTAATTGCGAGACGTGGCAACGGCAGCGGCTCACGCGTCAGCTGCTCATTCGTCTGCTCGAGATGATTCTGATACAGGTGGCAGTCGCCGCCCGTCCAAATGAAGTCGCCGACACTCAAGTCCGCCTGTTGCGCAAGCATATGCGTTAACAACGCGTACGACGCAATATTGAACGGCACGCCGAGAAAAATATCCGCGCTGCGCTGGTAAAGCTGACAAGACAGCTTGCCGTCGGCCACATAAAACTGAAACAGCGTGTGACAGGGCGGCAACGCCATGCTGTCGATTTCCGCGACATTCCATGCGCTGACAATAATTCGGCGAGAGTCAGGCGTTTCTTTGAGCTGTTGCATAACTTGAGCGATTTGATCGATAGAGGAACCGTCAGGCGTCGGCCAGCTGCGCCATTGCACGCCGTACACGGGACCGAGTTCACCGTTCTCGTCGGCCCACGCGTCCCAAATGCGGACGCCGTTTTCCTGCAGATAGCGAACGTTGCTGTCGCCCGATAGAAACCAAAGTAGTTCGTGGATGATCGAGCGTAGATGTAGTTTCTTGGTCGTAACCATCGGGAAGCCAGCGCTGAGATCGAAGCGCATCTGGTGGCCAAATACACTCAGTGTGCCGGTGCCGGTTCTATCGTTTTGCTGAAATCCGTCGTCGCGGACTCGTCGCATCAGGTCCAGGTATTGCTGCATGTCAGGCTGTTTCCTCCGTTCGCCCACTATACGCCATGACCAACATGACTCCACCGATGATGATCATCGGCGCGCTCAATACCTGGCCCATTGTCACCCATCCGAGCGCCAGATAGTCGAGGTGCGCATCGGGCACGCGATAGAACTCGACGCAGAAACGAAATACACCGTAGAGCGTCAAAAACAGTCCCGATACGGCCATGTGCGGCCGCGGCTTCGCCGAGAAAATCCAAATGATTGCGAACAGCACGAATCCCTCCAGCAGCGCCTCGTAAAGCTGCGACGCGTGCAGCACTTCATCACCGACCTTGAACCCCCAAGGCATTTCTGTCGGTTTGCCCCACAGTTCGCCGTTAATAAAGTTGCCGATGCGGCCGAAACCCAAGCCGAGCGGCGCAAACGGCGCCATGAAGTCGGTGATTTGCCACATCGTCTTTCCCCGACTGCGACCGAACCACCACATAGCGACCATGACACCGACGAGTCCGCCGTGGAATGACATGCCACCTTTGGTGATCTTAAACAGGTATAGCGGATCGGAGATCAGCTCATCCCATCCGTACACAAGACAGTAGCCGACGCGACCGCCAATAATGACGCCAATCATCGCGTTGAAGATCAGATCGTCCACCTGCTGCGCGGTGACCGGTGAATGCGGTTGCTTGCAACGCTTGCGCGCCAGCCACCAGCCGGCCAGAAAGCCGATCACGTACATCATGCCGTACCAACGAATAGCAATGGGGCCGATCGAAAAAATGATCGGGTCGATCTCGGGATAGGTCAGCATGAACGCTCGCTTTGCATCATTTCGCAGAAGTCTACCATCGCCTATCAATCGACTATAGCCCGACCTTTGTCGTTTCGCAGATGCGCTATAGTGGCCGATTACAAGACGACGAATGCCGCTGAAGAGGCAATCGAATGCCCAACCATCTCGCCAACGAAACCAGCCCATACCTGCAGCAGCACGCCGACAACCCGGTCGACTGGTACCCATGGTCGAACGACGCGTTTGCGCTCGCTCGCGAACAGAACAAACCGGTGTTGCTGTCTATCGGTTATTCGGCCTGTCATTGGTGCCATGTTATGGCACATGAATCTTTCGAAGATGACGAAACTGCGAAGCAGATGAATCAGCTGTTTGTGAACATCAAGGTCGACCGCGAAGAACGGCCTGACGTCGACAAGATCTACCAGACGGCGCATCAGTTACTGACACAACGCGGCGGCGGCTGGCCACTGACGATGTTCCTGAATCCCGCGAACCAAAGACCGTTCTTCGGTGGCACCTATTTTCCAAAGGAGCCGCGCTATGGCATGCCGGCGTTTGGCGACTTGCTACGGAGCGTCGCCGCCTATTTCAGCGAGCATGCCGATGACATTGAGCAGCAGGGCGACCGCTTGATCGACGTTCTAAGCCGCCTAAGCCCGCAGCCTGCGGACGATGAGCAGACTCTCGACGGCGAGCCGCTGATTGCAGCTCGGCAACGCATCGCCGAGAACTTTGATCGCGATTATGGCGGTTTGGATAGCGCGCCGAAATTTCCGCATCCGACAACGATTGACCGGCTGCTTAGACATTGGCGCATTTCGGCAAACGACGCGGAGCCGGATCTCGACGCACTCTACATGGCAACGTTGACGCTGACGCGCATGGCGGATGGCGGCATCTTCGATCATTTAGGCGGCGGATTCTGTCGCTACTCGGTGGATCGCTACTGGCAGATCCCGCACTTCGAAAAAATGTTATACGACAATGGCCCGTTGCTCGCGCTTTATTCCGATACGCATCTCGCCACCGGCGAGCAGCACTTTGCCGACGTGGCCAATCAAACCGCCGACTGGATGCTGAACGACATGCGGGCGGACAATGGCGGCTTTTACTCAACGCGTGATGCCGATTCCGAGGGTGAGGAAGGCAAGTATTACGTCTGGACACCGACGGAGGTCGAGGCCTTGCTCGACGACAACGCGTACGCTGCCGTCAGCCGTCGTTACGGCCTAGACCAGGAAGCGAATTTCGAAGCCAAGTGGCACCTAACGGTGCGACAGCCGCTTGCTGATATTGCCAAGGAAATTCAGCACAGCATTGGCGCCGTTGAGGCACTGTTGCGGCAAGGCCGGAAAACGATGTTGATTGAGCGAGAAACGCGTGTCGCCCCGGAGCGCGATGAAAAACAGCTGACAGCGTGGAACGCTCTAGCCATTCGCGGTCTTGCGATAGCGGGCCGCGAACTTGAGCGTAAGGATCTTATCGATGCAGCCGCCGACGCCATCAACTTCGTCCACCAGTATTTATATGTCGACGGTCGGCTGCTCGCTGTTTACAAGGATGGTCAGGCGCGATTTCCGGCGTATCTTGACGATTACGCTTTTCTGCTTGACGCGACTATTGAGGTATTGCAGGCACGTTGGTCCACGACACACCTGCAGTTTGCTATAGAGCTCGCGGACACCCTGCTGGAGCGATTCGAAGATCGAGACGGCGGTGGATTCTGGTTCACGGCAGACGATCACGAGCAACTGATGCACAGGCCCAAACCATTTGCCGATGAAGCCGTACCCTCCGGCAACGGTATTGCGGCATTTGCATTGCAACGACTTGGCTATGTGCTCGGTGAATCCCGCTACCTGGAAGCTGCCGAGAAAACCCTGCGTGCCGGCTGGCAGGCAATTTCGGAATATCCGCATGGCAACGTGTCATTGTTAACGGCGCTCGAGGAGTATCTGCATGAACCAGAGATCATCGTTATTCGTGGACCGCAGGACGATGTCGACCGCTGGAATGCCTCGGCATCTAAACTGTACGCGCCTCGCCGACTCGTGTTTGCGATAGCTGAAGACGTGGACCAGCTCCCGGGCGCGCTCGCCGAGCGAAAAGCTGTCGAAAATGAAACGCTGGCTTACCGCTGCCTCGGCACGCACTGCGAGCTGCCAGTAACGAGCTTTGAAGCGTTGGCCACACGAATGAGCGGTAGCTAGTCGACTAAATGGCGATCGTCGGCCGTCTTCGGCTGATAGACTACCGTTTAGCCTGAAGCCAGATATTCATAATGTCGAAAAAGTTAAAAAACGAACCGGCACTTTTGAATGAAGCACTGCGGATCGTCATGGAAGATGCGGAGAAACGCGGTGTTGTCGAGTTCGAAGCAACGGATCCCCGTGAACTCAAGATCGAATACGTATACCGGCTGCTCATCCACGACAAGAAAATTGCGCCGCTACCGCCGAATCAGCTGTCAATACCCAACATGAAGCATCGACTGGCCATGTGGGTCACCCACCAACTGCCGCCAGACCACGAGTTGTTGAAGTAAGACCGACGTTTGAGGACTGGCTGTTACGCTGCAAGTCCGTGCGCTATTGATAGCGTTGCCCGTTATGCTCCAGCCAACCAGCGACATGACTTCCTTGAGGGTCATTGTGAGTCCAGTGGATGACACCGCCTTGTTGGTTCCATTCGTACTCGCCATAGAACGATACGTAATCACCTTTCTGCAATGAGGCAACGCGCGGGGCCAGATCAATGTTGTGGGCTATCATCAGCGATTGGCCGGAGGCGAGTCGCACCACGAAGCGTTGATGCCGGCTGCCATCATTATCGTCTGATAGGACGCGCTCGACGGTGCCGCGTCCCAAGACTTGGTGTGCAGTAAGCCGCTCCTCGAATGCGCGCGCTAGTTCTGCATCCGACGATTGCTGAGAACCGTGGTCCTGACCTACTGGCGTTGACGGTGGCAATTCTTGTTTCGACGCGTCGTCCGACGAGCGCTGATAGCTTAGGACAGCGATTAGCAATGCGACGACGAAAGGGAGGAACTTCATCATTTCGCCTCGACGCGACACGGTAAGGTCCTAGACGGAATCGACTATCGCATTAAGCGTCGGGCTCGGCCGCATTGCTTTTGATGCCAGATCATAATCCGGCCGATAATAGCCGCCAATATCTACAGACTCGCCTTGCGCCGCGATAAGCTCGTCGAGAATTTTATGTTCGTTTTCGGCAAGCGCCTTTGCAACCGGTTCAAATCGCGCCGCGAGATCCACCTGACCGGTTTTCTCGGCCATCGCCTGCGCCCAGTACATCGCCAGGTAGTAGTGGCTGCCGCGGTTATCGAGCTCATTCACTTTGCGCGACGGCGATTTGTTGTTTTCGAGGTAACGACCGTTAGCTTCGTTCAACGCGTTGGCAAGCGTCCGCGCTTTGCTATTGTCGGACTTCGTCGCGACATCGTCTAATGACACGGCAAGCGCCAGGAATTCGCCTAACGAATCCCAGCGCAAATGACCTTCTTCGAGGAACTGCTGCACATGCTTCGGCGCCGAACCGCCGGCACCAGTTTCATAGAGTCCGCCACCCGCCAACAGCGGCACGATCGACAACATTTTGGCGCTGGTGCCAAGTTCGAGTATCGGAAAGAGATCGGTTAGGTAGTCGCGCAGTACATTGCCGGTGACGGAAATTGTATCTTTGCCATCGGCGACTCGTCTCAGTGTTGCACGCATTGCGTCAACCGGTGCCAGAATACGAATGTCGAGATCAATCGTGTCATGGTCTTTCAAATACCGATTCACTTTCTCGATTAGCTGTCGGTCGTGTGCACGATTCTCGTCAAGCCAAAATATCGCCGTTGACCCAGTGTCGCGAGCTCGTTGCACCGCGAGCCGAACCCAGTCGCGTATTGGCAGATCTTTGGTTTGGCACATTCTCCAGATATCGTCAGGCGCAACTCGATGAATCAGCAGTTCATTACTGGCTTCATCGACGACGCGGACCCGACCCGCCGTTGAGATTTCAAAGGTCTTGTCATGAGAGCCGTACTCCTCGGCTTTTTGCGCCATCAGCCCAACATTGCAGACATTGCCCATCGTCTCGACGTCAAAGGCACCATTTTCACGGCAAAAATCGATGACGGCCTGGAAGATCCCGGCGTAGCAGCGGTCAGGTATCAGTGCTTTGGTATCGTGCAGCTTGCCATCGGGTCCCCACATTTTTCCGGAACTCCGAATCGCTGCCGGCATTGATGCATCAATGATAACGTTGCTGGGTACGTGCAGGTTGGTGATACCTTTGTCCGAGTCGACCATCGCCAGCGCGGGCCGCGTCTGATAGACCGCATCGATGTCGGCCTCGATTTTTTGCCGCTCGGCTGCGGGCAGATCTGAAATTTTCGCGTATACATCGCCAATGCCATTGTTCGGTTCAATGCCGATCTCATCGAACAAGTCCGCATATTTCTCGTAAACGTCCCGGTAGTAGACAGTTACCGCATGACCGAACATGATCGGATCGGACACCTTCATCATCGTCGCTTTCAAATGCAGCGACAACAGTAATCCTTGGCTGTGAGCCTCTTCGATCTCGGCCTCAAAGTATCGACGTAACGCGCTGGTATTCATGACACTTGCATCAATGATCTCGTCATCGAGTACTCGGATGTTCTCGCGAAGCACCGTTACGGTGCCGTCCTTCGCAATGTGTTCAACTCGCAGGCTACCGGCCCGGCTAATTTCCGCCGAGCGCTCGCTAGCGTAAAAATCGCCATCCGGCATGTTGGCAACATGCGACTTCGAATCCTTGCTCCAAGCTCCCATCGAATGAGGATTCGCCTTCGCGTAAGCCTTGACGGCGGCGGCGACACGGCGATCCGAATTGCCCTCGCGCAAAACTGGGTTTACAGCACTGCCGAGAACTCTCGCGTAGCGATCGCGAATGCTGCGCTCATCGTCGTTCCGCGGCTCTTCGGGATAATCAGGGACGTCATAGCCTTTGTCCTGCAGTTCGGCAATCGCCGCGACCAACTGTGGAATCGAAGCGCTGATATTCGGCAACTTGATAATATTCGCATCCGGCGTTTTCGCCAACTCGCCAAGTTCAGTGAGGTCGTCGCTTTGACGCTGTTCGTCCGTGAGTTTTTCCGGAAAGTTCGCGAGAATTCGCCCGGCGAGAGAAATATCGCGTGTTTCGACGGCGACGTCCGCTGCGTCTGCGAACGCATTAAGGATAGGTAGAAACGAATAAGTCGCCAGCGCCGGAGCCTCGTCCGTAATTGTGTAAATGATGCTTGCAGTGCTCATGGGTTTCCTACTGTGCCCTTATTCTTGTGCCATGGCGATGCGCCAGGCGGCCATTGCGGCGCGCCATTATACGGCAAGTCGTTCAGTATGCTGTAAGTACGCTGCCTGTCGCCGGCACGACCGTGCTCGAATTAGCGCCTTCGAACCGAATAGGCACAGACTCGGTCTTCAAGCCGGCATTCCTAAGCACTGCAAAGTGCAAATGTGGCCCACTCGAAAAGCCAGTGTTGCCAGAATCGGCAATGTATTCACCGCGCGCAACGCGATCGCCAGGTTTTACGCGAATCGAATTCCAGTTTAAGTGCGCATATAGAGCATAGGTGCCGTCATCGTGCAGGATTTGTACGATATTGGCTGACGGTCCGTCACGTGTCGGATCGAGCCCACCCTCGAAATTGTCGCTCGAGACATCGAAGACGATTCCATCGCGTGCGGCAAAAATATCTGTTCCGACCGGCATCGCAATGTCGACAGCGTGATATGAATCCACTGTCTTGTGCGTGACGACATCCGGATAGGCTTGAGTAATGGGGAAGTTGGCCGCGATTGCGAACGGTACGCGATAGGGCGAGCCTGGCCGATGTGCTGCCCGTGGATCACCCGCGATATATTCGTACTCGTATTCCGCTTTTGCAGCAGTGCTGCTCGCCTGCTTCGCAAGACTTAGCAGGACCGTGTCACTGCTGGGTGGCAGAATCCAGGTTAGGTCGTCATCGGATTTCGGACGCGCAAGACCCGAGATTCGACTAAAGCGCAGTTGCAGTTGTATTGGAACATGATAGCGATTCGTCGCGATAAATCGCACATTCTGGCCGGCGTCAGCGACGGCGACGTCTACCGTGCCTTTTGTCGACCCTGTCTGTAGGGCCCGAACTTCGTCAGCATCGCCATCGTCCGGTGGCCGGTCGGAATAAATCCACTCGCCGTTTTCGCCGCGGTACTTATAGAGTGACTGCGCCGAGACGGATCCAGCCGCGATCGTGAGTGCAACTGCCAAAACCAGTGCAAGCGAAAGCGCTGTCAGCGTGTGCCACGGAGTGGCCATTTTGATGCTTTTGGCCACCAATCCTAGCCGCCAATCGACGAACGGCTCCAACCATTATTTTCGCGGCGAATTTGGTACGCCGGCCAGTACTGATTGTCGACTTTCAGCGTAATTACTTCGACGGCCCCGTTCCACGTTATCGTTGTAACGCGCACGGATTCTTGGTCTTGCTTGCTGGACACGGCGTCGACGAAGGCCTGCAGGTTTGGCGTCGGCGTTTCGTCGATCTGCACGATGCGGCGACCCGCCCATAAGCCGTAACGTGTCGCCGGGGACCCATAGCTAAAAAACGCGACATACACGCCGAACGGCGGGATGCCACGCTGCGCCGCCATCGGCCGATGAGGATCTTGCAATAGCGCACCGGCCCACGACACGGCGCGGTCAATTCCGCGCCCACTAAGCGATGCGGTTTTTAGCGTAATTTCGCGCACATCTTGATCACGCCATACGGTTAGCGTTACTTCGGGCTTTTGAGTGGCCTGCTCGAGCGTACGGAAAGACGTCACTACTTCGCCATTAACGGCCAGCACAATATCGCCGTTGCGAAGTTTTTCAGCCGCCGGTGTACCGGCGACCAGGCGCGCAATACTCAGCGCCCGACGCCGCACAGGGTCTTTTTGCTCAAGGCGCTTGAGCCAGTCTTCATCAACACCCATGTTTCTCGCCGCAAACAAAGGTGCGTAAACGAATTCTGCTTCGAGCGAGTAGAACGGCTTGCCGGCCCGCACCGTCTGTACGAACTCGAGCACAAGCTCACTCGGAATTCCGCGATTAAATTGCGTTGATTCGCCACCTCCCTGCAGGATAAAACTCGACCAGGTAGACATTACACGTCCACGTTTATCGACGATTACGCCATCGAAGTCGGCCGGGCCGTTAACGAGCGAAACACCTTCTATGTTTGAATCTCGGAATCGCAAGGTCCGCGAAAGCGGCAGTATCAATGGATCGACTGATGCGACTTTGCTTTGCTGATGCACAAGCTGGTGATCGGCTTTGATGCCGACGACCCAGACATCGTCGCCCGAATGCAGTGCTTCCGTATTGATCGTGGCTTCTTTGACCGGAGTATCACCAATCAACGCAGGATCATAGGAAATGATTGCGAGGTTGTGCAGCGGATGCAGCTGTTCGATCTTCGCATCGACTTCGAGCGATCCGGCAAAAGTAACTGTCACATCGCCAATCGCAAGTGGCACGGTATTTCGATCGACCAGTACGTAACCCCGTTCTTTGTCGACGATCAGACCGGTCCCATAGTAATGGCGTTCTGCAACGCCTGACAGCGTATATGGCAGGTCAAACGTCACAACAACTAGCGACGACGCTACTGCGCGCACGCGCGGATCAGAGTAGCGCGTGAATCGCGTACTACCCGGGATCGGTGGTTCTAATTCGGGGCCCTGCCCAAGCTCGCGACACGGCCAAATGCCAGTCTTGTCGTTGCGCGCGCATCGGCGGACCGGAAACCAGACGCGATCCATTTCGAACGGTCGAACAACTGTGTTTTGTGGGTTTTCAATTGTGACGTAGCGCAGCAGCGCACGCGAGCCATCGGCAAGCTTATCAAGCGCTGCCTCAAAGTCGTCGAGATTACGAACCTGGTCCGAGCCAAATTGTGTAATAACGGCGCCTCGTGGCACCGCGGATTTCGACATTAAGTAGCCGGGATTTGCGACATAAACACCTTCGACAGGCAGATTGTAGTGGCGCGCCTGTTGATACGAAAGATTGTTGACGATCGCGTCGCCAACCTCGAGAAATTCGGACGGCGATATGCCGTGCAGGTCGGAAACTTGCACGGTCTCATTGACGGTCCGACCACCGCGTTCCAACGCGAGCGTAACTTCATCGCCTACTTTGTCGTCGAGCATCGCCGCGAGCGGCACGAATTCGGCAACCAGCTTTCCGTCTATGCGAATCAGAATGTCGCCTGGTTTTAGCTTGCCATCAGCTGGCGAATCCGGAATGATTTGCTCGACTGTTAGCATGCCCGTCTGACTTGGAAACTCAGATCGCGCCGCGCGCTCGGATGCTTCGCTTAGGCCGAGTCGATTGAGTTCGTCGTAAGGCTTACGCTCGAACATCGTCTGCAGGGTGCCGCGAGTGACCGGTTGATCCTTTTGCAACAACAATAACGCCCGTTCGATGCGATCAAGCGGCAGGAAAAAACTGCTTGCCGCGGAATTATTTGCACCGGCGTTGAGGGCAACCACTTCACCGTCGATATTGACAACCGGCGAGCCTGACGAGCCGCCCGATGTTCCCGAGGCCGCCTGATAGTAAAAGGTATTAAAGTCGTTGTACTTGCCGCGACCGTAGTCCGGTGCCTTACGATCCAGGCGCGCGATTGTGCCCGCCAGAATGGACAGCTGCTCACCGGCATCGTTACCGATGACGCGAATTTCACGACCGATCCCGGCGCCCTCTGGCCGGAGCGGCAATTCTGTTGGTTTTATGTAATTCAGCTCGTCCGGGTCGTAGCGAAAAAAGCCAAAATCGTGGACCGGGTCGCGGTACACCGGTGTCAGGCGCACCTCCTCATTATTGCGAAATACCGCTTCGGCAACGACCGGGCCAGGCGTTACGACATGCCGATTGGTCAAGATCAGCCCACGCTCGGCATCGACGACGAAGCCGGTTGCCTGGCTCGACGAATTCCATTCGGTGTCGAAAGCACGGGTGCTGTCGACACGAATCGAAACGACCCCGGACGAAATCCGATCGAGCGTGCTGGTCCACTCGGAGTCCTCGGCCGCCGGTAGCGGCGCCGCAAGGAATGCGAAAAGAACAGCTACGAGGTATCTGCCGAATGTCATGTAAGTCCTCGAAGGGTGCCGACGCGCCCATACTAGACTAATAGGGACTGGCTGAGGGCGATGCGGTTCCCAAAAAAGAGAGGATTTATTCGCTGTCGCGCTGATAGCGGATATCGAGCTGCCGCGCCGCTTTAACGTCGTCCAGCCGCCGCACGGGCATAGTATAAGGCGCTTCTTTGTAAGTCTCACCCTTGTCCCGCGCAGCATTGGCGATATGGACCATCGCATCGACGAAGCCGTCCAGCGTTTCCTTGCTTTCCGTCTCGGTAGGTTCGATCAACAAGCATTCCGGTACGAGCAACGGAAAGTACGTTGTTGGCGCATGATAATTGCGATCAAGCAGTGCTTTGGCTAAATCCATTGCCGTCAGGTCATATGACTTCGCTTCTTTTTTCAACGTAACAATAAATTCGTGACTGGCACGCCGATTCGGAAACGCCAGCTCGAAGCCGCTCTCTTCAAGTTTCACCATCAGGTAATTCGCATTCAGCGTTGCGAACTCGGCGATCCGTCGCATGCCATTGCGGCCGATCATGCGCATGTACACATAAGCGCGCAGTAACACGCCAGAATTACCCATGAAACCGGACAGGCGACCGATACTTTGCGGCAGGTCTTTCTCGGCGAACCATCGGTACACGGTTTCGCCGCCGGTGACGTCCGCACCGATGACTGGTATCGGCATGAACGGCAGTAGTCTGTCGTTGACACCTACCGCACCAGAACCCGGACCACCTCCACCGTGCGGTGTCGAAAACGTCTTGTGCAGGTTCATGTGAATAACATCAAAGCCCATGTCGCCCGGACGTACCTTGCCGAGAATCGCGTTCAGGTTTGCACCGTCGTAATACAACAACCCGCCAGCATCGCGTACAAGTTCATCGACGAGAGTGATATGGCGTTCGAAGACACCCAGCGTCGATGGGTTCGTCAACATGATGCCGGCTGTTTTCGGGCCGAGCGCGGCTTTTAGGGCATCAATATTGATATCACCTTCGCTATCCGTCGGAATCTCTTTGACGATACAGCCGCACATCGTAGCCGTTGCCGGATTCGTGCCATGTGCGGCATCTGGCACGAGAATTTCGACACGTTCATCGTCACCGCGCGCCTCGTGGTACGCGCGAATCATTGCGACGCCGGCAAGTTCGCCCTGTGCACCGGCCATTGGCGTCAGTGACACCCCTTTCATGCCGGTGACGTCTTTGAGCATTTCCTGCAATTCGAACATGCATTTCATGAATCCCTGGCCATGACTCTCAGGGCCAAGCGGGTGACGCCCGGCAAACCCGGGCAGCAACGCAAGCGCATTGCAGGCGCGGGGGTTGTACTTCATCGTGCATGAGCCGAGCGGGTAGAACTGCGTATCGATCGAAAAGTTCTTTTGCGAAAGGCGTGTGTAATGTCGGACTACCTGTAGTTCAGATGCCTCCGGCAGATTCGGCCGGTCCGGGCGCCGGAATTGCTGCGGGATATTTATGTCGCTATCGAACTGCGGCGCCTGCGCAAAGGCGCGCCGTCCGGAGCGGGACTTCTCGAATATCAGTTTATCGGTGATCTTCGTCATGGATTTGCCTATCTAAGCTATCGAGTCTTCGACATCGACGCCCAAGGCCTTGAACGCTGCCGCATAATCGGGTTCTCTGCCGATGTCTTGAATGTGCTCTCGGTGCACAATGGTATTGTTCTCGTCGATAACGACGACGGCTCTCGAGAACATTCCGGCGAGGGGGCCTTCAATGATTTGCACACCGTAGTTTTCGCCAAAGCCGGCGTGCCGAATCGCAGACAGCCCAACGACATTCTTGAGCTCATGCTGCTCTGCAAACCGTGCATGTGCGAACGGCAGGTCGTAAGAAACCATTAGCATCGCGATGTCGTCGTAATCCTTGCCCAATCGATCGAACTCCATGACCGATTGTGCGCAGATCGTCGTATCGATACTAACGAAAATATTCATGATCTTGCGGGAGCCCATCCAGTTTGCGAAAGATACGTTTTGTAATTTGGTGTTTACGAGCATGATGTCGGGGGCTCGGCTGCCAACGGCCGGAAGATCGCCGTAGGTACGATAATTACCACTGTCATAAATGGTTTTTGCGACGATTGTTCCGCTCATGCGCTTTTCCGGGGTTGGGTCTGAGACCGTGAGTGAAAAATATCCTGCATCGCACTTATGTAGGCGTCGATGTCTTCGTCTGTTTTGGTTTCCGTTGCGCAAACGAGCAACGCGTCCTCAATGTCGGGACAGTAGGCGGATAGATCGAGACCGCCGAGGATATCGCGTGCCGCAAGCGCCTCGAGCACCGGCGCCACTGGCCGATCGAGCCGCAATGCGACTTCATGAAAGTACGGGCCTTCATACAAGCGCTCGATGCCATCGATTGCGCACAGGCCATCGATTAGCCGCGCCGTATTTTGATGGGATCGCGCCGCAACCCGCGCCAGGCCCTCATAGCCGAGCAAGGCCATGTAAATCGTCGCCGCGGTGACCATTAGCCCTTGATTCGTGCAGATGTTCGAGGTCGCTTTTGAACGCCGAATATGTTGTTCGCGTGCCTGCAAAGTCAACGAAAAACCAGGATCGCCATCGAGGTCGGTCGTACGACCGACGATTCGTCCCGGCATTTGTCGGATGTGTTTTTGTTTGCAGGTCATGAATCCAAAATACGGGCCTCCGGACGACAGCGGCACACCGAGCGGCTGACCTTCGCCGCTGGCGACGTCCGCACCCTGCTGGCCCCAGTGACCTGGCGCTTTGAGCAAAGCAAGCGACGTCGGGTTGACGACTGCAACGACCAGCGCGCCCTGTGCATGCGCCCAGTCAGTCAATCGATCGACATCCTCGAGCGTGCCAACAAATGACGGCTGTTGAATCACGACCGCAACCGGTACGCAGCTGTCATCGACCTGCTCAAGTTCGACGTTTCCAGTTTGCGGATCGGCTGGCAGCGATTCGAATGTGATGCCCTGCCTGCCGGCAATGGCGTTGGCGACTTTGACGTAGACTGGATTGACACCCGGTGCGACTAACACGCGCCCTGATTTCACCTTGCGGTTGACACGCACGGCCATCAGCGCGGCCTCGGCAAATCCGGAGGCACCGTCATATAAAGACGCGTTGCTCGCATCAAGCCCGGTCAATTCGGTGATCATGGACTGGTATTCGTAGATTGTCTGCAGTGTGCCCTGGCTCGCCTCTGCTTGGTATGGTGTGTAAGCGCTGTAGTATTCACCGCGTGTCGCGATGTCCCAAACCGCGGTCGGAATGTGATGCTCGTAGGCCCCAGCGCCGATGAAACACAACGGTGCTCCATCCTTTTCCGCACGCTCGCGCATCAGTCGCGTGATGTGCATCTCGGACAGCGCATCCGGCACCCCAGCTAACGAATCGATACGCAGCTCGTCGGGGATTTCGTCGAACAGCGTTTCAATATCACTGACGCCGATCGCGTCGAGCATTTCTTCAGTGTCTTTTTTCGTGTGAGGTATAAACGGCATAGTCCCGCTCTTTGAATTAGAGAATCAGGCGTCGAGCTCGTCCAATAGCGCCTGGTAGTCGTCAGGCGACATCAGTTCGGATTCGTCAATCGCATCGGCAGGCCGAATCCTGACGATCCAGCCATCGCCGTACGGGTCGGAGTTAATCCTCTCCGGATCGTCCGCGAGAGTTTCATTGACTGCCTCAACGGTACCCGATATCGGTGCATAGACATCGGACGCTGCTTTGACCGACTCGACAACGGCCATCTCACCTTCCGCGTCAAGATCCATCCCTTGCTCCGGCAATTCTACGTAGACCAGATCACCCAGAGCAGTTTGTGCATGATCAGTGATGCCGACCGTTACGCTGCCGTCGTCTTCTCGCCGCAGCCACTCGTGTTCCTTTGTGTACAGCAGGTCTCCAGGCATTTCACTCATTGTGTGTCTCCCCTTTCAGAGTATTTTCTTGCTCGCGTTCAAATTAAAGCTCGACGCGAATTTTTCCGTTACGAACAAAGGGTGTCTTAACGACCCGCACGTCGAGAAGTTTGCCGCGAATATCGACTTTAGCCACATCGTAGTCACCGGCTGGCAAGCGCGCGAGCGCAATAGAGCGCTCCATCGTCGGCGAAAAGCCGCCCGATGTAATCTCGCCTTCCCCGACCCCTTCGACAACGATACGCTGATGACCACGCAGTACACCCTTGCCCTCAAGGACAAGCCCGACAAAACGCCGCACGTTGTCAGCCGTTTGTTGCTGTTCTAGCGCCGCACGTCCAATGAACGCGCGCTCCGCCGGTTCCCAAGCTATCGTCCATTCCAGACCCGACTCGAGCGGCGTGAAGTTCGCATCCATGTCGTTACCGTATAGATTCATCGCGGCCTCAAGGCGCAGCGTATCTCTGGCGCCCAGCCCACAGGGCACAATGCCAGCGGCCAGTAATTGATCCCAGGTTGCCGGGGCATCCGCGGCCGGCATAACGATCTCCCAGCCGTCCTCTCCAGTGTAGCCTGTACGCGCAACGAACAGGTCGCCCGCATACATTGCCGTAAACGGTTTTAGCAGCAACGCCTGGTCGCGCCATTGTTCGCCGATCACTGGCGCTGCAAGCTCACGAGCTTTTGGGCCCTGCACGGCGAGCATCGCGAGCTCAGCGCGTTCGCTGACACGGACGTCGTATGGCTCGGCATGTTCGCGGATCCAGGCAAGATCTTTTTCACGCGTCGCGGCGTTGACAACGAGCCGATAGCTTTCGGCATCGAAAAAATACACGATCAAGTCATCGATAACGCCGCCCGACTCGTTCAACATGCACGTATACATTGCTTTGCCGGATTGGGTAATTTTGGCGACATCGTTAGCGAGCAGGTAGCGCAAGAACGGCTGCGTGCGTTCTCCGGACAAATCGACGATTGTCATGTGCGACACATCGAAGACACCGGCATGCTGACGCACCGCATGATGTTCCTCTTTCTGCGATCCGTAATTGACAGGCATATCCCAACCGCCGAAATCGACGATTCGGGCGCCAGCTTCAACGTGCTTGTCATACAACGGTGTCTTCTGACCCATATGCACTCCAGAGCAAAAAAAATGGGGCGGCAGATCAACCGACCTGCCGCCCCTCTGTCCTTAGGTACCTGAGAGATCAATGGCCACGGGTCTTTCCGTTAGCAGCCGCATACCCCTTCGGTGGGCCAGTGTTACGGCCGCTCTCCAGAGCTAATCAGCGTACACAGTCCATTTGCCTGAGCGTTTCCGAGCGAGTTGCGCCTTCGGCGCCCCGAGCGATTCGAGGTCTCTTCTGTGCACCCTATTGATTAGTGTGGCAATCATAGCGAATGCCCCTTGCGATGACTACCTGAACACAGATAATCGGGACCCGCCGGCCTGCCCGCGCTTGCGGGCGCAGAAAGCGGCGGACACAATGTTGCCTTATTTGTCGTAGAAATCCGACGGGGATTCACATGCTGCGCTTACTTGCCAATCTTTTGGCCATCACCCTCAATATTCTGCTCACAATTCCCGCCTATGCCGACGCGAGCGCGGATTTTCAGACCTTGGTCGATGAGGTCTGGGAGCATCAAATGGCGGAGTTTCCGACATTTGCATCCTATCTCGGCGATCGCCGCTATAACGATCAGTGGACAGATCAAAGTCTCAGCGCCATCGCGACGCGGCAGCAAAAAACGCGCGACTTTCTCAGCCGCGTTTATGCCATTGAGCGCAACGAGCTATCAGACGGCGATCAGCTGAACTACGAGTTGTTTCGCCGCGAGTTACAAAACGATGCTGATCGATACGCTTACAACGGCCACCTGCTTCCATTCAGTCACAGGGGTGGCGTACAAACCTTAGACGATCGGACGCGCAGCATTCCATTGGCAACGGTTAAAGACTACGAGGATTGGTTGTCGCGAATGAGTCAGATCGAAACAGTCATCAAGCAGACCATCGATCTCGCAGAACGCGGCCGTAGAGACGGCATTATGCCACCGGCTGTGTTGATGCAGCGAATACCCGATCAGATTGCGACACAGCTCGTCGAGGTCGGAACCGACAGCCCGTTCTACGAAGTATTTGAAGAGCTACCCGAATCATTCAGTACGACCGATCGAGAGCGCCTGCAACAATCCGCCGTCGACACCATCGAAAAAACTGTTATCCCCGCTTATCGTCGGCTTGCGCGGTATTTTGAACGCACTTACCTGCCGGCAAGCCGTGACAGCATCGGCTTATCATCGCTGCCGAAAGGCAACGAATGGTACGAGTTCCTGGCCAGGGAATTTACGACAACGCAGATGACACCCGACGACATACATCGCCTTGGCCTAAGCGAAGTAAAACGTATCCGCGAAGCGATGCAGCTCATTATCGACGAGCTCGAATTTGATGGTGACTTCCAGGCGTTCCTGGAATTCCTGCGTAGCGACTCACAGTTTTACTACGATAACCCGGACGATCTATTTGAGGCATACCTCGCGATCTGCAAACGCATCGACCCGGAACTGGTAAAACTCTTCGGCAAGTTGCCGCGAATGCCGTATGGCGTTAAAGCAATTCCGGCGGCTACGGCGCCGGACACGACCACGGCCTATTACACCGGGCCGGCTGCTGACGGAAGTCGCGCAGGCATCTATTGGGTGAATCTGTACATGCCCGAAGTTCGTCCGAAGTACGAGATTGAAGTACTGTCGGTGCATGAGGCAATGCCAGGCCATCACTTGCAGATTGCGCTACAACAAGAGCTAGGCGAGATGCCGAACTTTCGCCGCTTCTCCGGTTTTACGGCGTTTGTCGAAGGCTGGGGGCTGTACAGCGAAAGCCTCGGCCATGATCTCGGCTTGTATAAAGACCCGTACTCGCGTTTTGGCGCATTAACCTATGAAATGTGGCGCGCGGTCCGCCTCGTCGTCGACACTGGCATTCACTACAAAGGCTGGACGCGGCAGCAGGCGATCGATTTTTTCAAAGACAACGCAGCGAAAACCGAACACGACATCATTAACGAAATCGACCGCTACATTGGCAACCCTGGGCAGGCGCTAGCGTATAAGATCGGTCAGCTAAAAATCCTCGCACTAAGAAAAAACGCAGAAGCCGCGCTGGGCGGCAACTTTGATATACGCGCATTTCACGACGAACTGCTGGGTGCCGGAGCACTACCGCTGGACCTACTCGAACAACGGATGGACGCTTGGGTAACTTCCCAACTGCAGGAATAGCTTTCGAATGGCCGCCAAGCGATTGCAGGTGTGACACTATTCATCGGAAGTAAAGCGCAGCGTATTCAACAACGTAATTCACGATGGGTTGCGTTAATCCTAGCTATCGGACCGAGCCATGACGATGAGTAGTGTTACACCCGCAGTCAAGTTGTCAAACCTCAAACGTCGAACAGTATCGACGTCTGTCGTTGTGTGGGAAACTCTTTTCGGGAGATACGCGCACGCTCTTCAGCTTTCTTAGCCGGATCGTAAATCTCGTCAATGCGCTTTATGCGCTTTGAAAGGCCGGTGCAGTTGGCAATCTGAATATTTAGGCCTGGCCGCGCATTCATCTCGAGAATCAATGGACCGCGATCGCGATCAATCACGATATCGACGCCCAGGTAACCCAGGCCAGTTACGTCAAAACCGCGTGCGGCCAACTGTAAGATGAAGTTCCATTGCGGAATCAGCAATCCTGTGATCAGCGCGCCGGTGTCTGGGTGCTCTTCAGTTATGTCGTTTTGCAAAACACCGGTCAGGGTCTCGCCGCTGGACATATCGACACCGGCACCGACAGCCCCCTGATGTAGATTTGCCTTACCGTCAGACGCACGTGTCGGCAGTCGCACCATCGCCATTGCCGGATAACCCCGATACACGATAATGCGAACGTCGGGCACGCCCTGGTAGCTGACTTCGTCAAAGGTTGGGTCGAAGCGCACGCAATATTCGATCAGCGCCTTGTCGGGATTGCCGCTTAGGCTGTATTGGCCACCAACGATATTCGAAATGTGATGCTCGATTTCGGCCTTTGAGATCAATAGGCCGCTGGAGAGACGGAAACTGTTGCGCCTGCGCTGACTGCGGCCCGTCACAACGAGAATGCCGTCGCCACCGCTGCCTTGCGCAGGCTTTACGACGAAACTATGGCGCTCTGCAACGATGTCACCAAAATTTCGAACTTCGCGTTGATTTTCGATCATGCCGTACAAATCCGGTACCGCCATACCGGCGTCGAGCGCCAACTGCTTTGTAATCGACTTATCATCCACGCGCGGATACAGTCGCCGCGGATTGAGGCGCATGATGAAATTCGCGTTGCGTTCGTTCAGGCCGAGTATGCCTTCCGCTCGCAGCTTTTTCGCAACATTGAACATCAATTTCCTGCCAGCGCTTTGAAGCGCGTCAGCTCGAGTAATCGGTAGCCAGTATATCGGCCTGCGAGCAAGACGAGCGCGAGAATCAGCAGCAGCAGCTCGGGAAACGTGAAAATCAGGTGTTCGAGCCAGCCAATGCCCATACCGATATACGCGAACATGGCGACGACCAGGCTACCGAAGGCACCGCGAATCGCGTCACTCGGACCACGTTCTTCCCACACGACCGACATGCGTTCGATCGTCATTGCAATGATGACCATTGGAAATAATGCCACGGACAGGCCCGTCTCAAGGCCGAGTTTGTGCGATATCAGGCTTATTAGCAGCATCAACAAGACAACAACGATAAGCACGGCGCTGAGTCGCGGCACGAGCAACAAGCGTAGCCGCTCGAGCATGAAGCGGATGCTGAGGCCCAATGCCACCAGCAGCGTGAACAGTACGATGCCCCAGAACAGTTGTGTTTCGCGAAACGCGAGTGCGATTAGCACCGGCATGAAGGTACCGAAGGCATCAATGCCAACGAGATTTCTCATCACGACCATGATGAGTGCGCCAATCGGAATCATCAGCAGCACGCTATATACCGCCTGCGTCGATATCGGCAAGCTATAGAGCGAAAAATCGATTAGCCTGGCATTGCTTTTCGCCGCGTAAGTCTCGGCGATCGCAACAGCATCGACATGATTTTCCTGCACCGCGAAGTCGACTTCGACACCGCTCCCGCCCTCAACGTTGATCAGCGGCTCGTTGCCACGCCACCAGACAAAAAAGCGATCCGGCAAATTTTCCTCACCAGTCGACGGATTGAAATAGAGCCACTGGTCGCCGTCGTGTACTTCGAGCCAGACGACGGGTTCCGCATGACGTTGCTGCCCCGTCAGCGGAAAGCCGTGCACCATGCGGGCCGGAATGCGTGCTTCGGCCAGCATCATTGTGACCGTGTCGACAAAATCCGCGCGATTACCGGCACTCGAAAGCAACAATTCGACATTCGGATCGGGCGACGGATCATTCATCCGGCGCAGCAATTCTGTTGTAAACGATCCTGTGTCCGCGGAGTGTTCCCGCACGTCTCCGACCAGGACTTCGACAGCGGTCTTGAACGGCTCGTTGATGACTGGCGATGGCGGAAACGGCGGTGTCGTGTCCTCTTGCTCGGCGGACGCGTCTTCGTACACCGAAATCCGGTAGTAAATGGTCTGCGGACCATCGGCACGGCGCACAGCCCACTGTGCTTCACGGCCGCTGCTACCGTAGTTCAGACTGAATCCGTAGCCACGTGATACTGGGTTTTCGTTCAACACCCGAAAACCCGGGGTCAACGTCGGTATCAGCAGGTTGACCTTGATCGAACCGGGACCCGAGTCAAATTTTATCGCAGACTCGAGAGTCCAGACTGTCGTATCTTGGTTATCGGTCAGCGGAAAACCGAGCACACGCCATTTGTAGGTGAATACCGACACGCCGATGACGGTCAGCAATATCGCGAGTGCGTAAACGTATTTCTGCTTCATTGTGCCTTTTAACGCCGCGGTTGAGCCGCGTCACCGTCTGCCGCCTCCCAGTGCGACATCGACGACATGTTGCCGAATCGGGCCACTGCGATTGAACAGCGCCATTCCCGCTCTTCTTAGCTCGCCAAGCACAACGGAGTCTGAAGCAAACAGTCGATTGAGACCAGTAATGAAGTGCATCATGGTCGCGTTTTCGCCTTTGCGCATGCGCTCGTAACGACGAAGTACAGGCCGATCGGCAGGATATTCACCATTCTCAAGTGCAGCTTGAATCACATCGGCCAGTGCCCGCGCATCGGCAAGTCCAAGATTGGCTCCCTGCCCGGCAAGCGGGTGCACAGTGTGCGCGGCGTCACCGATCAACGCAATGCCGTGCGCAACATAGCGCTCGGCATGTTGTGCGGCAAGCGGGTACGCGCCACGCGGCCCGGCCACGAGCAACCGTCCGAGTACCGCGTCGGACGCATCGGAAAGCAAATGTCCGAGATCTTTGTCGCTGCATTTCAACGCGCGCTCAGCTTTCTCCGGCGTCGTCGACCAAACCACTGACACCCGTCCGTCGTCCAGCGGCAATATGCCCAGTGGTCCGTCACGCAGAAAACGCTGCCAGGCGGTTGCCGCATGCGGTTTGTCGGGCCGCAGATGCGTGACGAATGCCGTTTGTTCATACGGACGCGTCGCTACGTCGATACCAGCACTATTGCGCACGAAAGACCTCGCGCCATCAGCAGCAATGACAAGATCGGCCTCGAGAGTCTTGCCATCGTGCAGCGTAATCTGATGGCCGCGACCATGCGATTGAAGCGCCTTGAGCGGCGACGAAAAGGTCAACGCGACCTCGGTCTCATCGAGCACTTCCAACAACGCATGCCGCAGCCGGATATTCTCAACGATGTATCCGAGGTGCGGTATCGCGAATTCATCGGCGTCAAAACGAAGCGTCGATGGCCCATTCGGATCATCCGATTCGTCCCATACTCGCATGCGATCATAAGGACAGATTCGACCAGACTCGACAATACTCCAGGCGCCAATGCAATTCAGAAGGTCAGCAGACCCTATGGAGATTGCCGAAACGCGCAACGCAAGCTCGTCCGAGGAATCGACCACGGGCCGCGCCGCCGCGTCGACGAGCGTGATGTTCCAACGGTCGGCTTGCGCGCCTTTCGCGAGCATCGCGGCGACCGTGAGTCCGGTTATGCCGGCGCCGACAACGACAATGTCGTAGTTCTGCTTCATATCAACGGTACGCCGCGCGATAGACGCGGCAATCGGCCGGCCAGGCCCATTGTGTGTCGGGCAAACTCCGAGCGTACGCCGGGAAGCAGGTCAAATCCGAGCATGCCGATATTGCGCAACATCCGAATGGGTGTATTGGTGGAGCCGAACATTCGCACCAACCCGTCAGTAAATTGCACCAACTTTTTCTGATCGCTCTTGCGCCATGTCGCATAGCGTTCCAGCAGGGCCGAGTCACCCATATCGCCAATAGCGCTTTCAACTGTGCCACTTGCATGATTGTCGGCGATGCAGTCGCAGAGCGCTGCAACGTCTCGCATACCAAGATTAAAGCCCTGTGCGGCGACAGGGTGCAGACCGTGCGCCGCGTTACCGACCAGCACGCTGCGCGTCGCCGTAAGGCGCACTGCTTTGCTGAGCATTAGTGGGTACGCAGCCCGCGTGCCGACCTTGGAAAACTCGCCGAGCCTATGGCCGAATGCGGCCTGCAATTTTGCGATGAAGGCGTCATCGTCGAGTTCGAGCACCGTTGACGCGTCAGTTTCGCTGACAGTCCAGACAAACGCCGCGCGATTGTCTGCGACCGGCAACAATGCGAGCGGGCCGCAGTCAGTAAATCGTTCGTACGCGATATTGTTTGGCGGCTTTTCCGGCAGCAAGTTGCCAATCACCGCGTGCTGCCGATAGCGGCTCTGTATGGCCGTGATACCCATCATGTTACGAACACTGGAATTCGCACCGTCGGCCGCAACCAGTAGGCGACAACGCAACGTGTCGGTCCTACCGTCTGCATGATCGACAATGGCTGTCGCATGTTCGGGCGCCAGGGAAATCTTGCTAATGCGCGCCGGGCACAGAATATCGATCGACCCAGCCTTGTCGAGTGCGGTGTGTAGAACACCACCCAGTATGCGGTTGATCACCACATAGCCGAGCGCTTCGACGTTTTGCTCCTCAGCATCGATATGAGAGAAACCGAAGCGGCCCTTATCGGAAACGTGAATGCGTCGAATCGGTGTCGACGCCGCGACGATGTCGGGCCAAAGACCCATGGCCTCGAACATGCGCTGCGTGCTGCGCGAAAGCGCCGTCGAGCGATCGTCGAAGCTTGGCTGCGACGATGCCTTGCGCTCGACCGCCTCGACCATCGCTACTCGCAGACCGAGCGGAGACAGGGCCAGCGCAAGGCTAGTGCCGATCATGCCGCCTCCGGCAATAACGACGTCGTAGGCTTTGTCCGCTGCAACATTCATGACGCGGCCATCATTGCCTCGATTTCGTCAGGGTGCTTGACTAATCCCTTGCTAAGCACATCCGGACCTTTTGTGGTCACCAACACATCGTCTTCAATACGAATGCCAATATTGTGAAATCGCGTCGGAATATTACTCTGCGCCGCAATATAAATGCCCGGTTCAACCGTCGTTACCATGCCAGGCTCAAGCAAGCGCCATTGGTCGCCAACCTTGTAATCACCGACGTCGTGAACATCCATGCCGATCCAGTGGCCAGTACGGTGCATGAAAAACTGTCGGTATGCGCCGTCCTTGATCAGTTTTGCCGGCGTCCCATTCAGCAATCCGAGACGTTTGAGTCCGCGGGTGATGATTTTAACTGCGGCGTCGTGCGGTTCGTTCCAATGGTTGCCCTTGCGCGTTTTGTCGATTGCAGCGAGCTGTGCCTCGAGAACAATGTCATAAACCGCGCGTTGCTCGGGGCTGAATTTGCCATTGACTGGTATGGTCCGGGTAATGTCAGATGCGTAGTAATCCAGTTCGCAACCGGCATCGATCAACAGCAAATCGCCGTCAGCTAGCTGCTGATTGTTGTCGACGTAATGCAATGTGCAGGAGTTCGCACCCGACCCGACAATCGGGTTGTACGATACCCAGGCGTCGCTGCGGCGAAACTCGTGGCGAAACTCGGCTTCAACCTCATATTCATACAGGCCGGCCCGCACGGTCCGTATCGCACGTTCGTGCGCTCCAACCGCAACTTTGGCCGATTTGCGCATCGCTGATACCTCTGCGCGACTCTTGTACAAGCGCATATCGTGCAGTAGGTGGTCGAGCGCGACAAATTCCTGCGGAGTATGCACGCCTTTGGATTCACGCGAGCGCAGCGAATTGATCCAGTCGGCAATGCGAATGTCGAAATCCGTATACATGCCCATCGTGTAGTACACGCGCGTGCAAGATTCGATGATGCCCGGCAGAATATCGTCAATGTCGTCGATCGGAAACGCATCGTCGACCCCGTAGGATTCTATTGCGCCATCGGGACCGGCTCTCGCTCCGTCCCACAGTTCCTTTTCCTCGTCACGCTCGCGACAAAAAAGAACGTACTCACCATTCTTTCTGCCCGGAACAAGCACAGCGACCGCGTCCGGTTCGGCAAAGCCGCTCAGATAGTAAAAATCACTGTCTTGCCGATAGCGATATTCAACGTCGCGACTGCGCATTCGCACAGGTGCAGACGGCAGTATCGCCACCCCATCTCGGCCAACCATGCGCATTAGTTGATTGCGGCGCCGGGCAAATTCCTGAAGTTTCATTGCACTATTTGTGGTCTCTGTTCAGCAAGTTCTTCGTAGACGAGCTGCGCGGCGACGCGCAAATACTCGACAATCTCTACATAAGCCTGTTCATCGTTGTCGTCATCACCGCTGTCGGTGCCGTGATCATCGATGGCCACCTGTGTGATCGATAGCATGTCCTTGATGATGCCCGCCACCGGCTCGGCCGCCAGACGTTGCTTTAGTGGGTCGTCATGTGGCGCGGAAACCAGCCCATGCAAGTAACCCTCACACCAGTGCGCGAGTGCTTCGGTTCGCGCGTTTTTGCTGTCGTGATCGCCCGGCAATAATGGCGCAAACTCTGACAATCGTTCCGCCAACTGTCGATGGGTTGACTGATACAGCGTGCTGAGCATGTCCTCGCATTCTTTACGTAACGCGCTTGAAGCGTCCGTACCCTCGAGCACCTGTTCCAGCCACGCGGGTCCGGCTGCGGCCCCCAGCACCGCGAGCTTGCCCGACACAAGCCCGTGCGTCTGGGCCGCATCCCAGCTACTGCCCGTACCCCTGAGCGCATCATTGAGCTGGTCATGACTAATGTCGCTTGTCATCTTAATGTGTCGTTGTCGGCCACGAAACGCCAATGATCCCATGCCAACCCGTTTTTGGCGATTGATTCTGCCGGACGGCCTGACTATATTGGATTCATGGCCGACGACATCAGCACCGCATTTGAGCACGAACTGAAGCGACTCGAGAAACGCGTCGACGCCTTGGTTCAAGTCTGTGATCAGCTCCAGGACGAGAATAAGTCACTGAAACAAAGACAGGACGTCCTAACTGCGGAGCGCGCAAACCTATTGCAGAAAAATGAGCAAGTACGTGCGCGCGTCGAAGCGATGATTGGCCGATTGAAAGCAATGGAGCAAGGATCTTAAATGAACGAACAACACGCCCAGGTTAGTGTCCGGATTCTCGATAAGGAATATCAAGTCGCCTGTCCCGCAAACGAACGCACTGATTTACTTGATTCAGCGGAAGCTTTGAATACAAAAATGCGGGAAATTCGAGACACTGGCCGTATTGTGGGACTTGACCGCATCGCCGTAATGGCGGCATTGAACATGGCAAACGATCTGCTGCATGCACAGGCTCGCGATCGAGTACTTGAAGGTGACATCAGCAATCGCCTAAAACTGATTTCAGACCGCGTCGAGAATGCGTTGGGTGACGCCCAGCAATTGGATCTATAGGGACGCGGCAACAAATTGACGCCTCCTGCAGTGTTCGATATCGACCTGGATACCTTTCGACCCTAAATCTTTACCTCGGGGCCGTGCACTGTCGGTAGCATTTGCGCAGGACCGGTATTTCCGGAAAGCCTGTTGCTGCCACGGCTGGCCCCACCTGTTGCTCCGGTTCGAGAGCGACGGTTCGGTAACGGCACAGGCGGGAGGCGTCTCCTCTTTAATTCGTTGAAAATCACAATCCTCTAGACGCGCCCGTAGTATGACAACATCGTCGAATGCAGAGCTCAGAACTATTGCCAGAAATTCGCGCCGAGCTCTTAGCGATGATTATCGGGATTTGGCATCAGCACGTATTCAACGAAGCTTCCTGCGATCCAATCTATTCTTGTCCGCAAACAACATTGCGTGTTACATCGCGATGCAGGACGAAGTCGACACCAGATTGATTTTCGATCGCGCGTGGTGTGCGGGAAAATCGATTTTCGCACCGGTCGTCGCCGATAAGCGACAGTTGCGCTTTGTTCGCGTCGAGCGCGCAACGCAGCTCGAGAAAAGCCGATTCGGGGTATGGGAACCGGTAACAGGCGCAGAAATTTCCAAAAACGACCTCGATGTTATCCTGACACCGTTAGTCGTATTTGATCCTCAGTGGCACAGAATTGGAATGGGCGGTGGCTACTACGACCGTACTTTTTCGTTTCTCAAACACAAGCGACATTGGTTACGGCCAAAACTGGTAGGACTTGCGTTCGATTGCCAAAAAGTCGAGAAAATACTGCCAAATCCTTGGGATATACGGCTTTATCGGGTTTTTAACGAATCTCGCTAGAGCTTGCTTTTACGCTTTTTATTCGTCGACACATCTGTTTTCGAGCGTGATGTTTGCACTCGATTTTCGAAATCGACTCCGAACACTTTTCGTCGACTAGTCGACACCTTTGTCGAACACAATGTGACGGCCGTCACAACGCGGCTAACTTGCTGGATTTTTTGCTTTTAATGTATATACTCAACGCCGGGTACCCGACACGGAGAAAACCATGGCTACAAAGAAGAAGTCACGCAAGAAGGCTTCGAAGCGGAAATCCGCTAAGAAGCGCAAGGTAACGAGGAAGAAAACCGCGAAACGTCGCGTAACAAAACGCAAGGCCAAGCGTAAGACGAAGCGGAAGACCAAAAAGAAAGCTAAGCGTAAAACAAAACGCAGAGCTAAGAAGAAGGCTAAACGTAAGACGAAGCGTAAGACGAAGCGTAAGACGAAGCGCAAGGCCAAGAAGAAGGCCAAGCGTAAGACGAAACGCAAGACAAAACGCAAGACAAAACGCAAGGCCAAGAAGAAGGCTAAGCGTAAGACCAAGCGTAAGACGAAACGCAAAGCCAAGAAGAAGGCTAAGCGTAAGACGAAACGCAAGACCAAGCGTAAGACGAAACGCAAAGCCAAGCGTAAGACGAAACGCAAAGCCAAGCGTAAGACGAAACGCAAAGCCAAGCGTAAGACGAAACGCAAGACCAAGCGTAAGACGAAACGCAAAGCCAAGCGTAAGACGAAACGCAAAGCCAAGCGTAAGACGAAACGCAAGGCCAAGCGTAAGACGAAGCGGAAAGCATCCCGCAGAAAGAAACGCTAGCGTCTGGTCGCTGGGAAGAGAGGGGCACTTAGTCGCCCCAGCCTTCTTCCAAGCAAGTAAAAGTGCCCGCAATCGCGGGCACTTTTCGTTTGAATATGACCTCGCGCATGGCGATTGGCCGATTGATCCGCTAAGCTCGGTCCCGGTAAAAACTCACAGACTGTGTGCCAATGGATGCAACGGAAAAAAAACGCATCGCGGCCGAGGCTTCGCTGCAGTTCATCGAACCCGGTATGAGCCTCGGCGTGGGCACCGGCTCGACGGTCAATTGCCTCATCGAACTTCTGCCGACCGTCCGCGACATGATAGACGGCATCGTCTCCAGCTCGCGTACGTCGACGAAGCTATTGGAGGACCACGGTTTTGAGGTCCAGACGCTAAACGAGGCTGGCGATCTCGATGTGTACATTGATGGCGCAGACGAGTCGACGAAGCGCCTGCATTTGATTAAAGGCGGCGGCGGAGCGCTAACGCGCGAAAAAGTGCTGGCCGGGGCATCGCGTCGCTTTGTCTGCATCGTTGACGACTCGAAGCTTGTTGGCATGCTTGGCGAATTCCCATTACCGATCGAAGTTCTACCGATGGCTCAGGAATTCGTGTCTCGCCAACTATTGAAGCTACGCGTTCAACCCGTCTGGCGAGAGCGCTTCGTCACCGACAATGGCAATCACATCCTCGATATCCACGATATGCAAATCCCGAATCCGGTCGAATTGGAGAATCGTCTAAATCAGATCCCTGGAATCGTGACGGTCGGCTTATTTGCGCAACGACCGGCCGACATCTTGCTTGTCGCTAGCGATGATGGTGTCCGAGAGATGCGGGCATAATTTAACAAGCGAACAGGCCCCTCATCTGGGCGCTCCCCCAGCCAATCAACTAGAGCTCCTTCTTACGGATGATCAATGTTTCATTGTGAACGGGATAGGCGAACACGCGGGCGTGCTCGCCTGTCGGCGCACTTTGTGCGCCTCGGATCGAACAGGGTCCTCATCCGGGCGCTCCCCCAGCCAAACAATAAAAGCCCGCGATAGCGGGCTTTTATTGTTTGGCTGGGGGAGAGGGATTCGAACCCCCGTTGACGGAGTCAGAGTCCGTAGTCCTACCACTAGACGATCCCCCAAACAGGTTGTCTGTGACGACCTCTCCCGACTAACGCTTCGAGTATTGTGTCGCGCGGCGGGCCTTGCGCAGACCCACTTTCTTGCGCTCTACCTCACGCGCGTCGCGGGTAACAAAACCCGCCTTTCTGAGCGGCGCGCGCAGCGCTTCGTCGTATTGCATCAGAGCGCGCGTCAGACCATGGCGAATTGCACCGGCCTGGCCAGTAGTGCCACCGCCACGCACCGTGACGTTGACATCAAATCTGTCACCAGCGTTTGTCAGCTCAAGCGGCTGGCGGACAATCATCTGTGCAGTTTTTCGGCCAAAGAATACGTCCAGCGGACGGTCGTTAACTTTAATTTCGCCACTGCCTGGCGATAAGAAAACACGGGCCGTGGATGTTTTGCGACGACCGGTGCCGTAATAATTTTCACTCATTGCTAATGCCTCTTGGGCTTAAGTACGTCGGTGGCCTAATCAGGCGTTCAGTTCAAGTGGGATCGGCTGCTGTGCAGTATGGTTGTGCTCAGGGCCTGCAAAGACACGCAGCTTCGACAACATTTTTCGGCCCAGCGGGCCGCGCGGCAGCATGCCCTTGACGGCAAACTGAATTGCCCGTTCAGGCGTTTCCTTGAGCAGCTGGTCGAGCGGGACCGACTTCAGGTTGCCAATGTAGCCCGTATGGTGATGGTAAATCTTGTCGCGGAGCTTGTTACCGGTGACGCGTACTTTTTCTGCGTTCACGACAACGATGTAGTCCCCTGTATCGACGTGTGGCGTGTATTCGGGTTTATGCTTGCCACGCAAGCGACGTGCGATCTCCGTCGATAGCCGCCCGAGGGTCTTGCCCGTTGCGTCGACAATGTACCAATCGCGGCGAACCTCTTCAGGTTTCGCAGAATACGTCTTCATGATCTTTGTTTTCCGGGTTCGAGTTTTTGCATAAGACAGGATCGGGCTTAAGCCCCATCCGGCCCGGCTTTCAGGCAGGCGTAAAGCTGCCCGGGGGCCGAAAGGCGCGAAATTCTACTTTACGGGGCTGCCCATTGCAATGCGTAGCGACTTTATTGACGCGCACACGGCGGCCAACACAGGTCGCCTTTTATTCTTTTAATTCAATAACTTAGTGTGCTTGGCCGGCGTCTTGCTGGGTCAGAAAGTATATTCGAGTGACAGCGCGCTATAGGTGTCCGTCTTTTCTGTCAGCGGCAGCACATCCGTGTTGTGTTTGACCGTATAAGAAGCAACCAATGCGAGCTCCCCGACCAGTCTCGCTTTCAGCGCGGTGATCGACTCGAGATACGTGTTCGTATCGCCTGCCTCAGCCGTTAGTGTCTGCACGAATTCGGACGTATCGCTGATGAGCCACGTGTAGTCCATTCCAGCGCGGACAACAAACTCACTTTCGCTGGTGCCGTCGACGAGATCCGATTGCCGCGCGCCAGCGCCAATTTCCGCATTGAGCTTGTGAAACTCTCGATCGATCAAACGGCGACCGTAGCCAACTGTCTCCGACACCTGGGCGTCGTAAGACGAAAAACGGTCTTTGCGCCAATCTACGCGGCCGAACAGGTAATCGTACTCATTAATCGAAAACTCGCTCTTCCAGCCGAATTCATACGCTTCGGCCGTCGTCACATCATTGTCAGCGGAGTGGATAGCTTTCGTTGCCAGCAGATGTGCCCATCGGCCCGACGTATAACCGACTGTGATACCCGCGTTCAGATTCGAATTCTCTGTATTTCCGGAAGTTGCGAGATAGCCGAGTGTTGCAGTACCCGACCACGGACCATCCTCCCCTTCCTCCTGTGCCAAAACCGGCAGCGCAAAAAGCACGAACGCGAGTGCCGGAATCGTACGATTAGTCATTTGCCATCTCCTAAGTTCTTGGAACACATGGACACCGGGTTCATGGCCGCGGGATTAAATAGCCGCGGAGTATATCGTTGCGACTCATCCATTGGTGTCAATTTCACAATTCTTTGCAATCGCGCTTGAGGCGACTGCAGTTGCTATAATGTTGGCATGCACAGTCGAAACCTGACGCCGCTGGATCGCTTGCTGGTAGGCGTCAACAACGCCCTTCGCACCGTCGCGGCGCCCGCCGGCCAATCACCGCGGCCCAACCCGGCGGCGGCGATTGAGGAAGGCAACCTTAATCCCCGACAAAAGGCACATGCAGCTGGCCTGATGCGAGTCAATCACGCCGGCGAGGTCGCCGCACAAGGTTTGTATCAAGGCCACGCCGCCGTGGCCCGAGACAGTCAAGTTGAGACGCAAATGCAGCATGCTGCTGACGAGGAGTTTGACCACCTTGCCTGGTGCGAACAGCGACTCGAGGAACTCGGCGAATCGCCGAGCAAGCTAAGTCCACTATGGTATGCGGGTTCATTTGTGATCGGCGCGGCCAGCGGTGTGCTGGGTGACCGGTGGAGTCTTGGCTTTATTGCCGAGACCGAGCGACAGGTTTGCGCTCATTTATCGAGTCATCTCGATGGGCTGCCGGATGACGACACGCGCAGCCGCGCGATCGTAAGCAAGATGCGTGACGAGGAAGCTGTACACGGTCAAGATGCCATCGACGCCGGCGCGGCCGAGCTTCCAGCTCCGCTAAAAGGCCTGATGAAACTCACAGCGCGCATAATGACGACCACCGCCTACCGGGTTTAATAGGAAAAACAAGGCTCTAGCTTGCCCTTCAGAGCGAACTGTATTAAAAGGGGGACGCTTGAGCGATGAGAGACCAATCCATGCAATCCAATGCGAAAACCCTGAGTGACGTACCGGCGATAAATCGCTTTTTGAGCTATTGCCGCGTACGCACCGTTCCTTCGAAAACGGTCATGATCCATGCCGGAGACTTGCCCGATGTGCTGTACTACATCGTCGACGGATCGGTTGAAGTCATGATCGAGGATGAGGACGGCAATGAGATGGTTCTGGCTTATTTGAACAAGGGTCAGTTCTTCGGCGAGATGGGATTGTTCTACGAGCAACCGACCCGAAGCGCTTGGGTCCGGACACGCACCGAGTGCGAAATCGCCGAAATGACGTATCCACGATTCCGTCAAATCGCGAGCGAAAGTCCTGGTCTCGTTTTCGAATTAGCGACTCAACTTGCAACGCGCCTCGATCGCACTAACCGCAAGCTAGGCGACCTCGCCTTTGTCGATGTCACTGGCCGCGTTGCTCATGCCATCATGGATCTTTGCAACGAACCCGACGCGATGACACATCCGGACGGTATGCAAATTAAAGTCAGCCGTCAGGAGCTAAGTCGTCTGGTTGGCTGCTCGCGCGAAATGGCCGGTCGCGTCCTCAAGGTACTCGAAGAGCAAGGCCTAGTGTCTGCCAGCGGCAAAACCATCGTTGTCTACGGGGCGAGACCAAACCGCAAGTTGTAAGAAGAGTTTCGGCCAAAACATCGCAATTGCGTAACAACCGGGGTGTGAGGGGTCCTCTCCCTCATGGCTCGCTCTGCTGCGCTTTACTTCGGTCGAAAACCCCTCACACCCCGATCGCTACAATTTCATGACACTGTGGTCGACAAAATTTAGCCGGCCGCGACTAGATTTTTGAAGGTTTTCGGTGCCCGAAAGTATCCGATGCGGCTGTGGGCGACGGGCTCTTCATCGGAAGTAAAGCGCAGCAGAGCGAGCCATGACGATGAGGAGCCCGTCGCCCACAGCCGTTGGAATCAGGTATTACTGAGCGCGGGAGATCTCCGCTTTCATCGCGGCGATAGTCTTCGCATAGTCATCGCTGCCGAAGATCGCCGAGCCGGCAACGAACGTATCGGCCCCGGCCGCCGCGATAGCGCCGATGTTATCGACCTTGACGCCGCCGTCGATCTCAAGACGGATGTCCAGACCGCTGGCATCGATAAGCCGCCGTGCTTCTCGTAGCTTGTCAAGTGACGCCTGGATGAACGCCTGACCGCCAAAGCCCGGGTTGACGGACATGATTAACACCATATCGACCTTGTCGATGACATGTTCGAGCCAGCCGAGCGGCGTCGCCGGGTTGAACACCAGACCGGACTTACAACCTTCGTCGCGGATCAGTCCCAAAGTTCGATCTATATGGTGACTCGCCTCCGGATGAAAGGTGATATAGCTCGCGCCCGCTTTCGCGAAGTCAGGAATGATTCGATCTACTGGCTCAACCATCAGGTGGACGTCGATGGGCGCTTCGATTCCGTAGCTTCTCAATGCACTGCAAATCAGCGGCCCGATCGTCAGATTGGGCACGAAATGGTTGTCCATAACATCGAAATGCACGATGTCGGCGCCAGCTTTAAGCACTGTGCGAACGTCCTCGCCGAGGCGCGCAAAATCTGCCGACAAGATGGAAGGGGCAATAAGTGGCGTCACTACTTCATCCTCTAATTAGAGCGTCAATGTACCCGACGGGAATACGAATTGTCATCGATTAAAGGTCATCGAATGACACGTCGCGCCTTCAATAATTCGTAGGCGCTGCGGACTTCGCGTGTGCGACGTTCGGCCTCCGCCAATACCTCATCGTCCGGGTTGCTCGACGCAATCTTGTCCGGGTGGCTTTTGTTTATCAGCCGACGATACGCGGTTTTGATCTCGTCATTCGTGGCCGAATGGCCGACACCGAGTGCCTGGTAGGCGCCCCTGACCCTAGCAGCATCGAGGTCGCCAGCCGGCGAGCGTCGGAATCCTTTTTGCGCACGGATCATGGCTTCGAGCTGTGCCAACTCGACGCGGCCAATCTCCATTTCACGGCAAACCGTCCAAATGGCTGCCCGCTCTTTTTGTGGCAAGCGCTTCTTTGCCAAAGATACTTCGAGCAGCAGACGCACGAACACGGCGCGGGAGTCTGCGCGTCGCGCGCTGACTCTGCGCAGCTCTCGGAGCGTCTGCAGCAATGGAAATCCGGAATGCTTGCCCTCGTTGAACCAGGCAATCGCGTGCTGAACCTGTGCCGGACCCAAGCCGAGCCGGTGCATTACCGAGCGGGCTGCGCGGATCTCGTCTTCGGAGACGCGGCCATCGGTTTTCGCAAGATGGCCCATCGTTTGAAACAGCGCGCGAACGTAATCGTCGCCGAGCACATTTGCCGCATTCTCTTGATCGCGAAAATTTTGGTAGCGGGCCCCAAAACCGCGGTCGAATTGATGGCCAAGGATGAATCCCAGTAATCCAAGCAATGGCTTCAGGGTCGCAAGCCCTGCCAATGTGCCGATGATCTTGCCCCAGTACAATCGCGCATCCCGACATCCGGTCAGCCATCAATCCTAACGGTTAGCGCACGGTATTCCTATTTCCATCGCTTGCCTCGTCTTTGCCAAACGGCGATGATCCGACCGCAACTGCTGAAATCCAAGAATTCCACAATGAATGACGCTGAGGCGCTATTTGAATCGTCCATCCCAAATCTGCCGTTGATCGGACGCGGCAAAGTACGGGATATCTACAGCGTCGACGAGCGACACCTGCTGATCGTGACCACAGACAGGCTGTCGGCCTATGACGTCGTTATGCCTGATCCGATTCCCGGCAAGGGTGCGGTACTTACGAGCATTTCACTGTTTTGGTTTCGGATGATGGCGGACATTATCGATAACCAACTCACCGAGCTGAGAGTCGACGATGTCATCGATGATCCGGAAATTTATCGTTCCTTGGCCAAGCGCGCGCTCGTCGTCAAACGACTAAAGCCATTGCCGATCGAGGCCGTAGTTCGCGGATACCTTATAGGATCCGGCTGGCGCGATTATCAGCAAAGCGGACAAACAAGTGGCATCGCCTTGCCGCCGGGCCTCGAGCAGGCGTCGAAACTGCCGGAGACCTTATTCACGCCGGCCAGTAAGGCTGAAGCCGGTGACCATGACGAAAACATCAGCTTCGACGACGTTGTTGACCGCATCGGAGAGCGCCTCGCCAAGCGCGTGCGTGATGTCTCAATCGAAATCTACGAGCGTGCGGCAGCATACGCGCTCGAATGCGGCATAATTATTGCGGACACGAAATTTGAGTTCGGCCTCGATGACGAAGGGCGTTTGCATCTCATCGACGAAGTACTAACGCCAGACTCATCGCGTTTTTGGCCTGTCGAGGGCTACACAGTAGGGATTAGTCCACCGAGCTTCGACAAACAATTCTTACGCGACTATCTAGATACACTGGATTGGGACAAAACGCCGCCCGGCCCCAGGCTGCCGCGGAAAATCCTGAAAAAGACAGCCAAGAAATACAACGAGGCCTTAACCCGTCTGACCGGCGTCTGACGCCTGCGCCGTTTGTTTCATTTCGTGCATGTACAATGCGCCGATGATCGCCAATCTACGCGAGAATCTCGAAGCACTTATCTGGGGTGACCTGCTCGTCAAACGTGGCGCGGCGGGCCGTATGCTGGCGACGGTGCTGCGCTACCTATATGCGGTATTGCGCGATGTGTTCTCGGGACAACTGACACTGCGCGCGATGAGTCTCGTTTACACCACACTACTCTCCGTCGTTCCGTTACTGGCGTTCAGTTTTTCGGTGCTCAAGGGTCTTGGGGTTCACGAGGTAGTGACTGAGCAGCTGCATGGATTTCTGGAGCCTCTCGGTGACAAGGGGACAGAATACACTGACGATGTCCTAGGCCTTGTTGAGAAAGTGAATGGCCGCGTCCTCGGCGGAATTGGTCTCGCGTTTTTCATCTATACCGCAATCTCGATGGTGCAAAAAACCGAGGAGAGCTTTAACTACGTCTGGTATGTGATAAAGAAACGCAGCTTTTCACGAAGGTTCGTCGAATACGTATTCGTACTATTGATTGGCCCAGTTTTTGTATCCATTGCGCTCGGATCCATATCCGCATTGCAAAGCGTGTCGCTTATCGAATACCTGCTGGAAAACAATATCGTTGGCCCAGCGTTTGTTGCCGTCGGAAAGCTGTTTCCGTACTTGATCGTCTGTGGCTTATTCTCGTTTCTTTATTGGTTCATGCCAAACGCAATCGTACACATTCGCTCGGCACTCGTCGGCGGTGTAGCTGGCGGTGTACTTTGGGCCACGACCGGCGTTCTATTCGCCGCATTTGTCGTCGATTCAACCCGCAATAATGCAATCTACGCAAGCTTTGCGGTCCCGATAACGGCACTGATTTGGCTGTACCTAAACTGGCTTATTCTGCTGATTGGTGCACAACTCGCGTTTTATTTCCAAAACCCAGTGTATTTGCGCATCGGCCGACGCGATCCGCGTTTATCCAATGCAATGCGCGAGCGATTGACATTAAACATCATGTATTTGGTTGGGCGGGAGTTTAGAAATCCTCGTGACGGCATTACGGTCAGCTCGCTGAGCGCGGCATTAAAAATACCAGGGCTCGGACTCGCGCCATTTGTGACAGGCCTGGAACGCGCTGGCTTACTGACGTTGACCGAGAAGGAGCGGTTGCAACCTGGGCGTGAAATGTCGCGCATCACATTGAATGATATTCTACGAGTCGTTCGCGTTGAAGGCGAAACAGGCTCTTACCGAGTACCAAAATGGGCGGCAAAAATCGAAGCGCTTGGCACAGAACTCGACGCTGCGGTTGCGGCAACGGTTGGCGAAAAAACCCTCGCCGACATTTTGGATGAAAACGGCTAGCGGCGATTACGTCCCGGCAATAGTCATTTCGCCAACGAGTAGCGAGCCGCAACGAATACCGCCACGCAAGTCCCGATCATTGCCTATTCGTTCGATGCGGCGATATAAATCACGCAGATTGCCGGCGATTGTAACCTCGTGAACCGGATACTGTTTTTTGCCATTTTCGACCCAATGTCCTACGGCGCCACGCGAATAATCGCCGGTCACGGCATTGACGCCGTGCCCGATCAATTCCTCGACCAGCAGGCCGGTGCCCATCTCGACTAACAGCGCATCGAGGTCGTCAGCATTGCTCGAAACGATCAGGTTTTGCGGTCCACCGGCATTGGCCGTCGTCTCCAACCGCAGCCGGCGCGCCGAATAGCTACTCAAAATATAGCCGCGAAGAATGCCGTCGCTAACGATATCGCGGTCCCAAGTCGCGACACCTTCGGCATCGAAGACGGCGCTCGCCATTGCCTTCGGTAGATGCGGTCGCTCTTCGATGCGCAGAAATTCCGGAAATACTTGCTCGCCTGCGGCGTTTAGCAAAAACGACGCCTTCCGATACTGAGCGCTGCCAGTAATCGCACTCATCGCATGCCCGATGAAGCCGCGCGCCAGTTCCGGTGTAAATAAGACTGGCGCAAGTGTTGTTGAAATCTTTCTGGCACCTAAACGCGCAACTGTGCGCTCTGCAGCCGTCTGTCCAATAAATTCGAGGTCTTCAAGTTCTTGTGAGTCACGCGAGGCGCTGTAATAGTAGTCGCGCTGCATATCGCCGTCCTGCTCGCCGAGGACGATACAAGTGGCGCTGTGACTAGTCTTCGATAAGCTGCCGACGAATCCGTGTGTATTGCCATACGCTCGCGCGCCACGATGGGTCGACACGGTGGCTCCCTCTGAATTATTGATTCGTTTGTCATGCGCCAAAGCGGCCGCTTCGCAGCGGATCGCCATATCAATCGCCTGTTGCGCGTTGATGTCCCAGCGATGGTCGAGGTCGAGATCGATGAAGTCGCTGCACATCAGCTTTGCATCCGCAAGCCCCGAATGCGGGTCTTCGGCCGTGTAAGCCGCAAACGAGCATGCTTTCGCGACCGCCTCTCGAATTGCCGGAGGCGTCGTGTCCGAAGTGCTCGCACTTCCCTTGCGCGAATTTTTGTATACGGTGACCCAAATACCGCGATCGTTTGTGTATTCGAGGTTTTCGACCTCACCGAAGCGAGCTGTCGCTGACAAGCCGACATCGTGGCTGGCCGCGACTTCGGCCTGGTCGACGCCTTGCTGGTGCGCCGCATCTAGCGCTTCAGCGATTAACGCTTCAAGCTCCTTCGGTCCCAGTGCATCGACAAGAGCACCTCCGACCGCGTTACTGTTCGCCACTTCATTCATCCGTTTTGCTAATCTCGCCGTCTTGCATAGTGTCCGCGCGGTAGCTTAGCCGGTGACCGAATCAAAGCCCAGCAAAAGTGAGCTAAAACGTCAGCAGCAGACGTTGCAGCGTCTTGGCGAACAGCTAATCGGCCTAAGCGACGAACTGTTGCAGGGCCTGACGCTTAACGACAGGCTCCTGGACGCGATCAATGACATCCGGCGAATGAAATCGCACGAGGCTATCCGGCGCCAGAAGCAGTACATAGGCAAGCTCATGCGCGATGTCGATCCGGCCCCGATCCAGGCATTGCTGGAGCGGCTGCGGGCGGATGACCGGCGGCAAAAGCGCATATTTGCCGACGCAGAGCGCTGGCGTGATCGTTTGGTCCACGATGGGGTCGAGGCGCTGGAAGCGTTTGCCATTGCAACAGGCGGCTCGAATCCAGATCTGAGGACATTGCTCGAGGCGCTTGATCAAGCCAAAAGCGACCGCGTGGAACGCGACATTAGGAAACGAATTTTTCGCGCGACTCATGCGGCGCTGGTCGCACAGTCGCGGGATGGTTAGAATTTCAGAATGAACACCTTAGTTGGCATCATCATGGGCTCCCGGTCGGACTGGGAGACAATGCAACATGCGAGCACAACGCTCGATGCGCTTGGCATCGGTCACGACGTGCAGGTCGTTTCGGCACATCGCACGCCAGACCTGCTGTTTGAGTACGCCGACTCGGCGATCGCTCGCGGCCTCAAGGTCATCATTGCCGGCGCCGGCGGCGCGGCGCATTTACCGGGCATGACCGCCGCCAAGACGCGCTTACCGGTGCTTGGTGTCCCAGTGGAGTCGAAATCCCTGCGTGGACAGGATTCGTTGTTGTCTATCGTACAAATGCCCGCCGGCGTACCGGTCGGAACGATGGCGATCGGCCGCGCCGGTGCTGTCAACGCCGCATTGCTCGCGGCTGCGATTCTGGCCAACGACGATGCCGACCTTGCTCGCGCACTCGAGTATTACCGGCGGGAACAAACCGATCGGATTCTGGCCGACCCAGACCCTCGCCCGAATCCCCGGGACTGAACCAAAAAACCATGCGCATTGGCATTCTCGGAGCCGGTCAACTCGGCCAAATGCTGGGCTTTGCGGCGCGTGGACTCGGCTACGAGTGTTGCTTCGTCGACCCGTCTGATTCACCGCCGGCCGCGAGTGCGGGTCAGGTGATTCGAGCCGCCTTTGACGACGAGAATGCCCTGGCGACGCTTGCCGAGCGTTGCGACGTTATCACCTATGAGTTTGAAAACGTCCCAGTTGCGGCGCTTGCATCGCTCACCGACAAGGTTCCGGTCTATCCGCCGCTCAAAGCACTAAGGAAGGCGCAGGATCGACTCAGCGAGAAACGTCTGTTTGATGAACTTGATATACCGGTGCCCGACTATCAATCGATTGACACGAGAGCCGACCTGGACAATGCCATCAACGAATTCGGCCTGCCGGTCGTCGTCAAGACGCGTCGTTTCGGTTACGACGGCAAAGGACAAGTCGTTATTCGTGACGCATCGGAGCTAGACGATGTGTGGCGCTCGCTCGACAGTCGGGCGGCGATTGCCGAGGCCTGGGTCAATTTCGATCTTGAAGTTTCGATTCTCGGCGCGAGAAATCCTCGTGGCGAAATGGCGATCTGGCCACTATCCAGTAATGAACATGTCGGTGGCATCCTGCGCACGACGCGTGCGCCGCTGGATAATGACGTAATTAGCGCTCGCGCTGAGACCTACATGCAGCGGCTGCTTAAGCACCTGGACTATGTCGGCGTACTCGCACTCGAATTGTTCGTCGTCGATGATTCACTACTCGCAAACGAATACGCGCCGCGCGTGCACAATTCCGGACACTGGACGATCGAAGGCGCAGAAACCAGCCAATTCACGAATCATTTGCTGACGATCACCGGCCGGACGCCACGGCCAACTGCAGCGCGGGGCTACGCTGGCATGGTGAACCTGATCGGGTCTATTCCCGATGCAATCCGCGAAATTTCCGGCCCTGGCAGCGCGCTGCATGATTATGGCAAGACGCCACGCCCAGACCGTAAGCTGGGTCATATAACGGTTGTTGCCGATACCGCGGCCAAGCGCGACGATCGCCTTGCCGAAATCTGCAAAACTGTGACCCAGTCGACTGGGGATTAAGGGCATCCGACATAGCGAGTAGCCTAGAAAAGCAGGTAAACTGGGCTGTGCGCCGCGAAAATAACTACATAATCAATGACTATCCGGTAGCACGAAAGGCTGTATGTCGTACCTGAATCACTTCAAGTTGAAAGAGCAACCATTCCGGCTGACGCCGGACCCCGACTTCGTGTATTGGAGCAAACAGCACGCTCGCGCCAAGGCATACATGGAATCGACGATCTGGCTCGCCGACGGTTTTGTCGTGATTACCGGGGAGATCGGCTCCGGAAAAACGACGCTGCTGCAGTCGTTTTTGACTGAGCTCGAGGACGATATTGTCTACGCGGTCATTTCGCAAACGCAGCTAACGGCAACGCAATTCCTGCAGGCCGTGCTAACCGAGTTTGGTTTCAAACCATTCAAAAAGCGCAAGGTCGAACTGCTTGATATGCTAAATATGTTCCTTATTGAGCAATATTCGAATGGTAAGAAAGTCGTCTTAATCGTCGACGAAGCGCAAAATCTGTCAAGAAAAGTGCTTGAGGAAATTCGTTTGCTATCCGGCATCGAGACGCACAAGGAAAAAGTGCTGCGGATCATTCTCGCCGGTCAACCGGAGCTCCGGGATACGCTCGAGTCGCCAAGTCTGAAACAACTGGTGCAGCGCATCCGCCTCAGATTTCACCTGGGGCCGCTCGACAAGCCTGAATTGAAGACTTACATCGAGCATCGCCTCGAAGTGGCCGGGAGCTCATCGAAAAAGATGTTCACCGACGACTGTTACGAGGTCATTTATCAATACGCAGGCGGTGTTCCACGCCTTGTAAACACGCTGTGCGATACCGCGTTGCTGTGCGCGTTTGCCGACGGCAAGAAACGTGTAAGCACCGCCGACATCAAGTCGGCCGTAAAAGAGCTCGCCTGGAAAAAACACCAAAGCCAATCCGGTGTTTTTGGACCGATCAGAAACATTACACCGACAGCAGTCAACGATTCTCACGTCGCGGAAATCGAAGTTCGCGTCAATGGTGAACCGGTGTCAATACAGTCGTTTCCACCGGGCCGGGTCATTATCGGTCGCTCGCCGGACAATGAAATCTATATCAAGAGCAAGTTCGTCAGCCGCCACCACGCGCAACTTGTCAGTCACCAGGACCACTGTGTCATTGAAGACCTCAACAGCACCAACGGAGTATTTGTTGGCGATAGACAAATCAAGAAATACCGCCTCAAGAATGGCGACATCGTATCGCTAGGAGTCCATCAGCTCGTCTACAAAGACCTGCGTCAAGTTAATGAGTCTGAGGAGCAAGAAGACGACGAGGCTTCGGTCGTCGGCAACTGAGTCGACAAGGCTCGGGATTTCAAGTACTAAGACTTCTGCCCGCGTTTTACCTTCATGCGCGCATCGCGTCGTTTAAGAAGAACGACCAGGCCTGCGACCAAGCAAAACATTCCGGTTACAAAACTAATTGTCGGCCAATACCAATGGTTGACGTACATCGATGCGGCTAACGTCACGACGCCAACGATTAGGTAAAAATAGGGCAAGCCCTCATATATCGGTTTCGAGACCCACATTTGCTCTGGTTTTTTATTAGCCCCGGGGCACACCATTTTCCATTGCCGGCGTCCCCGCGTCCAGTCGAACGGCGCAAAAAAACCCGGCATGGGGCCGGGCTCTAAAGGTCCAAATTCGCGTCGCATTAAACGCGACTTTTGGCGCACTGCTGGATTATGAGCAATATACTCGCGTCTACTTGGTGCGGCCGATACCGAACAGCCTCAATATGCGCGAGATTATTGAGTCCGATAGCCCGTCAACAGCGAGATCGGGCTCAAAATCGCCGTCACCGCGGAATCCTTTCACGAAAGTTTGCGAGGCGTTGTCCAAGTCTTTTTCTGTAATTGTATTTTCGAATGCCATCGGTCGTATTCCTATTCAAGACCGCGATAGGCTACTCGACAGATATATTCAATAATGTGAAGTATTTCTCGGACTCGTTTGTGAACCGGAAATACGCGGCTTATGTCAAGCCGTGCCACCGACTGTCAACTCGTCGATTCTCAGTGTGGGCTGTCCGACACCCACCGGCACAGATTGCCCTTCCTTGCCGCAAGTGCCAACGCCGCTGTCCAACTCCAGGTCCGTGCCCACCATCGATATTTTTGTTAACGCCTCGGGGCCGTCACCGATCAACATCGCGCCTTTGACCGGTGCGGTAATTTTGCCTTTTTCGATTAGGTAAGCCTCGCTTGCGGAAAACACAAATTTTCCGGACGTAATATCGACCTGACCACCGCCGAAGTTAGGTGCATACAAGCCTTTTTCAACTGACTTTATGATTTCTTCGCGATCGTGCTCCCCTGCGAGCATATAGGTGTTCGTCATACGCGGCATTGGTACGTGCGCGAAAGATTCTCGACGCCCATTGCCGGTGGGCGCAACACCCATAAGACTCGAGTTCAACTTGTCCTGCATGTAACCCTGCAAAACGCCTCTCTCGACCAACACGTTGTACTGGCCCGGCGTACCTTCGTCATCGACGGCAAGCGAGCCACGGCGATTCGGAATAGTGCCATCGTCGACGATGGTACAGATGGACGACGCGACCCGCTGGCCGACTTTGCCCGAAAAAGCCGATGTGCCCTTGCGATTGAAGTCTCCTTCGAGCCCGTGACCGACAGCCTCATGCAGTAAAATACCGGGCCAGCCGGCGCCGAGCACGACAGGCATCGTTCCGGCCGGCGCTGGCACGGCGTCAAGCTGCACGATCGCCTGCCTTACGGCCTCGCGCGCGTATTCCATCGGCAAATCGTTCGCGAGAAAGTAACTCAGGTCGGCACGAGCCCCGCCACCGCAATAACCCTGCTCGCGACGGCCCTTGTCTTCGAGAATGACACTGACATTGAGACGCACGAGCGGTCGAGTATCGGCCGCCAATGTGCCATCCGATCCGGCGATAAGCACTAGATCCTGGCTACTCGACAAACTGATGATGACCTGATCGACCCTATTATCGAGTTCGCGAGTCGCCTGCTCGAGTCCTGTCAACATCGCCGTTTTCTGCTCATCGCTGATGCTCGCGGTCGGGTCAGTCAGAGGATACAGTGGCGCTGCTTCGCCGCGGCGCCACGCTGGCAGCGCTTTGTTCTGACCTTGTCGAGCGATCGCGCGCGCCGCTGTCGCTGCATGCTCGAGCGCCGGCAGCATCAACTCATCCGAATACGCGAAGCCGGTCTTTTCGCCACTGATTGCGCGAACGCCGACGCCTTGATCGAGGCTAAAGCTTCCCTCACGAATAATGCTGTCCTCAAGCGTCCAGCTTTCCTGGCGGCTGACTTGGAAATACAGATCGGCATAGTCCACGCCACCTTGCAGGATGCCACCCAAGGTCTTGTTAAGGTGTCGCTCCTCGAGCCCAGCGGGCTCGAGCATGCGCGACATGACCGATTCGATCGTGCCGCTGGCAGTTTCGTCGTTTAGCGTCTTGCTCACGTTACATTCTCTTGCAATTCATTAAGGCGCCGATTCATCAGCGCAGGAAACTCCTGTCGTAAATGCAGTGGCGCTTCGGTGTCTATTTCCGCCGCAACCACGGCATTGCCGTCTGCCCGCTCGGTGAGGATTCTGCCCCAGGGATCGCAGATCAATGAATGCCCAAACGTCTGACGACCGTCAGCATGCGTGCCAAATTGCGCTGCCGCAATCACCCAGGCCAAATTCTCGATGGCCCGTGCGCGAAGCAACGTGTGCCAGTGCGCCGTGCCCGTCACGACCGTAAACGCCGCGGGAACCGTAAAGACCGTCGCACCCTGATCGACGAGTGCACGAAAGAGTTCGGGAAATCGAACGTCGTAACATATCGTCAGGCCGATCACGCCGATTGGAGTGTCAACGACCGCAGTCTCATTCCCCGGGTACATCGAATTGGATTCGCGATAAGACTCATCGCAATCGGGCAGATCGACATCGAACAAGTGAATTTTTCGATAGATTGCTGACGCATCACCATCGCTATTGATGACGACGCAGGCGCCGTAGACACGCTTTTCATCCGGTGATGTAAGAGGAATGCTGCCGCCAATGATCCACAGACCATGACGTTTGGCCGCATCCGCTAAGAACGTTTGAATCGGACCATCGCCGGGCCATTCGGCGTGGTTGGCTTTGTCTCTGGCGTGCGTCGGCATTAACGCAAAGTTTTCAGGCAAGACCGCCAGCGTACAACCATCGGCCGCCGCATCACTTAGCAGGCGATCTGCCAACGCCAGATTGGCGGACACATCCGATCCACTGTTCATCTGAATAGCTGCAGTGCGGGTCATGGCGATGATTCTACTCGGAATCCTCTAGGCAACCAGCCAATTCACCGCTGGCGGCGAACGCTTCGGCATCGGCCGGTTCGACGGCAGGTTCGTCCCAACTTCCCGACACGCTGTAAAAAACCTGGCCGATATCCTGCAGCGGCTTTTTGAAAATCCTCGAAAACAGAAACAGCGCCGCAGCGGCCTGTGGACCGGCAGCGAGCGCGCCAACGATGGGCAAGGTATCGCCGACATTCGCACCAACGATGGCGGTCTGCGCATATTCGCGATCAACGAGATCAGCCCGACCAATAATACCGACAGCTGCCGCAGGCCCCTCCAACGACAGATTACAGGTGTAGGCAATGCCGTCTTCGATACGAAATGCGCCATCGATAGTGTCGAAGCCAAAGCCTTTCTGAAATACGTCGCGAAAATCGAGCGACAATCGGCGCGGCAGTGCGACAATACTCATCAATCCAAACACGCGCCCAGCGCCAGGTTCAACTTCGTTAAGTTGGCCGCTGCCAAACCGTACTTGTACCTCACCATCAAGTGTCTCAATAAAGTCCATGCTCGGCCCGCCCGACCAGTTCACGTCCAGCAATATGCCCATATCCTTGCTGACAATGCCCGGCTGATAATTGAGCCTTTGCATCGTTTGTTCGACATCAGTGCTGGTGAGCGTGGCCGTCAAATAGCTATGGGAACCTAAAGGATCCTCTGCATCATTTATCCAGCGGCCGTTGGCAACGATTTCGAACGTTGGATCTTTGGCAATGATGCTGTCCGACGCAAGTCCATCGGGTGTTTTCGCGAATTCGGCTTCGACTTCGCCAAAGAACCGCTCACCCAATGCGAGTTCCTTGGCCTTTAGCGAAATTGCGGGAAGCTCGCGCGGATCAGGCGGTAATTCGTCATCGTCGCTGTCATCGCCAGGGATGATCAGCCGCTGCATGTCTAGGACCAACGCACGATCGGCCGAAAAGTCATAAGGCACGAATGCCGAACCCGAAACCTGTTCGCCATCGAACTGTACAAGCCAATCACGCGCGCTTCGATCGACGCTAACCTGGTGATCCTGTATGTGCTGACCCAACAGAAAAAGGTCAGCAACGCGAAGATCGATGGAACGTATGCGGTCAGCCAATTTGGTTTCCGCGTTTTCCCCACGTGACAGTGCGAGCCAGTCCTCAAGCCGCAGCATTGGCGTCTGGCCGCGAATGTGCAGGCCGCGTATTTCTGGCGTCGTCATCGGCGTATCGCCGAGTGTCAGGACGCCGCGGTCGAAGTCCCACGCATCTTCGACTTTCAAGAAGCCGAGGTTCCAGGAGAAATCGTCACCGGACCGCCCTTCGGTTTGTATCTGTGCGCCGCCAGTCTGGAATGAGATTTGACCAGACAATGGTCTTAACTCTTCAGCGGTCTTTCGAAACGGCGGCGGCAGGTCGCTCGAGACCCCAGCCAGATCCGTATCAATTTTCACCGTCAACGCCGCCCCCGCGTCGCCGTCGGCGCGTGGAAACATGACGTCGGCGCGATATTGCGTTTGCCCGTCAAGGTGTTTCGCGAGTGGAATATCAAAAGCCTGTACAAGCTCGGTTGCCGTTGCCTCGCCGGTCGCACTCGCGATCACGCGGAACTGCTGCATGTCTGCCGGCGCATCGTGCAGGTCAATTGACACCGGCGCACCCAGGAACTGTCCGCCTAGCGATTCACTCGTCACACTATTACGGTCGACAATGACGGCGCCAGATATCTCGGTTAGGGGTGGTTTGAGGCCGTCTATGGCCATCGAGCCGTCATTGCTGAGAATGCGCGCCGTATACTCGTATGCTTGCCAATCGGTGAGTGGCATGGAGAGATCGAGCGCCAAAGACGCATCCCCGGCAACCAAAACGCGATCAAGGTGACCACCGAAAACGCGGTGGATCGGGCTGTTTGCGGCGAAATTGCGAATTGATGCCAACGTGCCGGTAGAAAACGAATTGACCGTTAGCACCGGATTTCTTAGGTCTGCTATTTCAACTTTGGCGTCTACCGTCGAGGTGCCGAGGCTCGTCGCCCGATTTCGCTCGCTATAGAGCCGCGCATTCTCCAGCCTGACATCCATCTCGCTGACCTCAGCCACCGGAAACTGCCGCGCGTAGCGGAACGTCAGGTCGGTAAATTTGGATTCGATTGTCAGCTGGCCTTCGCCGCCATCGAACGGAAACTTGTCGAGCGGGCCGTTGAGTCGCGTTGTGCCGCGGGAAATTCGGCCGGCGACAAGCGCGTCCTGGAACCAGAGAAACAATCGTGGTTTCATGATGTTCTCAGGGATGTAGGCTTTCGCCACGCTGATATCCTGAATACTCCAGGTACTGACCAGGTCGATAACCGGCGACGAATCCCTTTCAATCGATATTTCGATATTGCTTTGACCGTCGAAGACCGAGTTGCGTACCGAAATACTGTCGGAAACAATGATTGTGCGCGCATTGCTGCGCCGCCAGATGACGGTGCCGGTGGCGGCGTCGAGTTCAATAGGCAGCGGTACCCAGGCCGGGAGGCTTAGCGTCAGGTCCGTCGAATTGATTTCAAAATGTCCGCCGTCATGATCGGCGCCCAGGCTGCCAGTAAGTCCGCGAGCGCCCGGCCGTTTCCCCATCGCCGCGATTCCGACGTCATCGAGCTCCGCGGATATCGCGTACCGCGGCGACTCTGTATCGAGGCCGGACAATGTAGCGACCAGGTTCCTGGCAACGCCGCTGGGACTCCATTCAATGAACGTCTTGCGCTGTGCCTCATTCAGCCATGGCGCGAAAATACCGACGTCTGACAAGTTCAGGTATGACGCTCGTGCATCCAGCATGACGACTTCTTGTTGTTCGTCGGTACTCGTTTCGAGCCGCAACGACGAACGTGGCCATTCGCCGGCATTTGTTCGCAACAAAAACTCATCGGCGGCAATAAGCCATCCGTCACTGTTGGTGTTCAATGCGATTCTGCCGCTAACGTCGAATACGGCTTCATCTCCTAGCGCAACGTTTTCGAATTCGATATTTGCCGATGCGCTTGAGATTTTCCGGCCAAGCAGGGCGAGCGATAAGTCCAGATCGCCGATGCCGCTTTCGAATTTGCGCAGCTCCGGAGGCAACAATTCCGCGAGCCCAGCAAGATTGAAATCATCGGTCTCGATGGAGATATTCCACGGCTGAGGTTGGTCTCCTGACGCCGTTATCTGAGTCGCCGACACGCTCATCTGCCGACCAAGATCTTCGGGAAGACGCATGTCGGCGTCGATTGCAATTCGCACGGCATCGCGTTGCGCGCTTACGCGCGAAATTTCGAAGTACCGTGGCCGCTCGTCACCGGGTTGAATCAACAACAAATCAATATTCTGACCAATGACCGCAATTGGTCCGATCGCGTCACCGCCGACTTTTTTGAGCGTCAGCAATTCGTCTATCGGGCTGTCCTGCAGCTGCCAGCTGCTGTCCTCAAGCTGCCGCAGTTCGACACTCGTGTTGCTAACGGTTACCTCGTCCACAACAAACGCGCGATCGACAAGCAGGCGCATGAAAGACACTCCGATGCCAACTTCGTCTGCGGCGACAATGCGCGCTTGGTTACTCGGCCGAATCAATTCAGCGCCGTAGAATTTTAGCTCGGGGCCGCGCAAACCCCATCGAGCATCCATGCCCGTGAACTCGACCTGCATTCCGATCGCAGCGCTTGCCCAGCCTTTGATTTCGTCCTGATACTCCGGCAGACGCGGCAGAAACAGCCGAAACAGGCCAACGGCAACAGCCAACAGGATTACAACGGCGGCCGCCGCATAGGCGGCGATTTTAAACAGGCGTTGTAGGAGTTCTCTCATTATGAGTTCACTGCCAGTGTGTAACGTTAAACCAGCACCACGTCGAATTGGTCCTGCACATACAGGGCCTCAGTTTGCAGCCGTATCGATTTGCCGGTCTGCTCCTCAATATCCGCAAGACCGGAGGCTTGCTCGTCGAGCAACAGGTCAATCACATCCTGATGCGCGAGTACCAGCGCCTCATCGAAATCGAACTGTCGCGCTTGTCGGATAACTTCGCGGAATACCTCGAAACAGACGGTTTCGGCGGTCATGATAAAGCCACGCCCAATACAACTTGGACAGTCTTCGCACAGTATATGTTGCAGACTTTCGCGAGTGCGTTTGCGTGTCATTTCCACAAGGCCGAGCGGCGATACCGGGGTAATTTGATGGCGGGCGTGGTCACGTGCCATCGCTTCTTCAAGTGCCCGAAGAACGCTGTCGCGGTGCTCTTCTTCCTCCATATCGATAAAATCGATAATGATGATGCCGCCGAGATTTCTCAGTCTGAGCTGCCGTGCGATCGCCACGGCCGCTTCGAGGTTGGTCTTGTAGATCGTCTCCTCGAGATTGCGGTGCCCAACGTAAGCGCCTGTATTAACGTCAATTGTTGTCATCGCCTCGGTCTGATCGAAAATGATATAGCCACCGGATTTCAGCGATATGTTGCGCTGCAGCGCTTTTTGGATCTCGTCTTCGATGCCGTGGAGGTCGAAAATTGGTCGCCGCCTTTGATAATGCTCGAGTTTCGGCGTGACCTCCGGCAAGAATGTGGCAGCAAACTCGTGCATTTGATCGAAATCAGCCTCGCTGTCGACGAGAATCTGCTCCACACCGGTGGTTACCATGTCGCGCAGCACCCGCAGCGGCAGTGACAAATCCTCGTGAATCAGTGTTTTTACCGCTTTGTTGCTGCACCGTTGCTGAACAACCTCCCAAAGACGCATCAAATACTTCAGATCGTCACGCAGCGCGTCCAGCTCGGCGCCTTCGGCAACCGTGCGAACAATGGCGCCACAGCCCAATTCGTGTTCGACTAACAACTGCTCAACCAGTCCGCGAAGTCGCTCTCGCTCGCTTTCATCTTCAATACGCGCAGAGATTCCTGTGCCGCTGCTCTTTGGCATCAACACCAAATTTCGTGCCGGCAGCGTAATGAAAGTCGTCAATCGAGCACCTTTTTTACCGAGAGGGTCTTTTACGACCTGCACGAGGAGCTCATCGCCCTCACGTGTCAGATCACGAATATTTGGCAGATCATTTTCGGCGACGGTACCGCCCTCGTTGAGCGAGATATCGGACGCATGTAGGAACGCAGTGCGCTCACGGCCGATATCAACGAACGCGGCCTGCATACCCGGTAGCACTCGCGAGACGCGACCCTTATATATGTTGCTGATTAATCCGCGGCGCGCCGCACGTTCAACGTAGACCTCCTGTAATACACCGTTTTCGAGCAACGCCGCACGCACCTCGCTGGGCGTCACATTGATCAGTATTTCTTCCTTGGTCGATACGTCGTTCATGCGTCACTCTAGCGCGCCGGCAGTAGCTCGAGCCCGGCATCGCGCAGCAATCTGGCGGTCTCAAAGACCGGCAGGCCGACGACGCCCGAATAGCTCCCCATGATAGCCTTGACGAACATGCCACCGCGCCCCTGAATCGCGTAGGCGCCCGCCTTATCGCGAGGTTCTCCACTGTGCCAATAGCAACGTGCCTCGTCCGGATCGATCTCTCGAAATTGCACTTCGGTGTTGGAAAGGGCGCTCGACAACCGGCCGCGGCGGCAAACAGCGACGCCGGTCAAGACTCGGTGCGCCCGGCCGGACAGCTCGCCGAGCATGCGCAGCGCGTCTGCCTCATCGCGCGGCTTGCCGAATATCTTGCCATCAAGGACGACCGCGGTATCCGCGCCGAGCACGATCTCGTCTGGCATTGCCACTATGGCCGTTGCCTTGGCTATGGCAAGACGCAGCACCATTTGCTCAGCATCTTCGCCTTCTCTGGGTTCCTCATCGACCTCGGCGGCCCGCACGCGAAGGCTGATTCCGAGCGCCGTCAGTAGCTCTCTGCGGCGCGGCGACGATGAGACTAAAATTAGTGAGGGTGGTGTCACGACAAGCGTCGTTACGTCAGTTGCGGTGATAGGGATGGCCGGCCAGCAACGACCAGGCACGGTACAACTGTTCGGCAAACAATACACGAGCGAGCCCATGCGGCAGCGTCAGATTCGATAGTGACCAAGTGCTATTCGCGCGTTTATGGCAATCGTCAGCAGCACCGTCCGGGCCACCGATAACGAAGCTAAGATTTCGGCCGTCCGATTGCCAACTCGACAGCTTTGTTGCCAGCTCCTGACTGGTCACTTGTTTGCCTCTTTCGTCCAACAGAACGACATGCTCGTCCGCCGAAATCCTTGCAAGCAACTGCTGCCCCTCGATTTCGAGCGCGTGCGTCCGCGGTGCGTTTTTTGTGCGCTTTGCCGTGGCGATCGTCTCCAGGCGAAAACGCCACTCGCGGGGAAACCGTTCAATGTAACTTTGAAACGCACGATCAACCCATTCGGGTTGCCGATCGCCCACAGCAAGCAAGCGTATGTGCACGGAAACGCGGCAGCTCAGCGGTCGGTGGCCGCCACATCGGGCGCCGCACCCAACGACCAGAGCTTCTCCAGATTATAAAACTCACGCACCTTGGGTAGCATGACATGCACGAGCGCATCCTCAAGATCGAGCAGCACCCACTCGCTGCCGTCTTCTCCCTCGATACCGATCGGGCGACGCCCGGCCGCTTTCGCCTTTTCGGCAACGTTTTCGACCAACGCCTGCACATGACGTTTCGATGTACCGCTGGCGACAATCATGTAGTCCGTTACCGGGGTCATGTCTCGAACATCCAGCATGACGATGCCCTGCCCTTTAATATCGTCAAGCGCATCGACGATCAATTTGGCGAGCTTGTCGCTATTCATGCGTGGTTTTCTCTGTTGATCAAATCAATATCTCCTCAGCTATTTTGCGTCAAGCTTGCCGTAACAACCGGACTCCGCGATGACGTTGCGGACTGCATCCGGCATTAAGAATCTCGGATCGCGACCCGCCTCCACAAGCTCGCGTATCTCAGTTGACGAAATCTCGAGCTGCGTGACTGCGTGAATATGTATGCAACCGTGTGTTAATTCATGAAGATCGCTAATTCGATGCGTCCCGCATTCCACCAATAACTCGCCCAGCGGACCGATGTCGGGCGCTCGCCAGCCGGGTCGATGCGCCACAATAATGTGCGCAACGTCGAGAAATTCGGTCCAGCGGTGCCAGCGCGGCAAACCCAAGAACGCATCCATGCCGACGATTAGACCCAGCGAACGATCTGGGAATTCCTCACGCAGCGTCGTCAGCGTATCGATCGAATAGGACGGTCCGCCGCGTTCAAGCTCGCGATCGTCGACGACGAAACCCGGTTGTTCGGCAACCGCAACGCGCACCATGTCCAGTCGCTCTGTTGCGCTGGCGAAAGTTTCGCCACGATGCGGTGGATCGCCGCAGGGAATGAAACGGACTTGATCGAAACGCAGCGCCTGCAACATCTCGAACGCGGTTCGCAAGTGGCCGTAATGAATCGGATCGAAGGTTCCGCCAAACACACCGATAGGCTTCATGCGGCCTTTCTGCCAGCGAGCGACACGCGCAGCACGATGTCGGCGGCCAGTTGCCACGGGTCGCCGGTCGCCTGACCTTTCGACGCGGCGTCCGCCCGCCCACATGCTTTGAGCAGACGATACAGATCGTTTGGCTGATGCCGCCCGATGCAACTGCGCACGAGACTTTGGCGATTTCGCCAAACACCGGTCTTTTGCATCGCAAGCCCGAGATCCATGTTTTGCGCCACCAGTTCGACAAGGCGCACAAGCGTTCGCAGTTCACGCGTTAACGACCACACCACTATGACTGGCTCGATACCCTCTGCGCGTAAGCCGTCAAGAATTTTCAGCCCGCGCCTGGCATCGCCGGCAAGCGCCGCATCGGCAAGCTTATAAACGTCGTAGCGGCTGCTGTTTGCGACCGCATTGCCAACATCCTCCGCACTTACATCGCCGGGCCCGAGCAATAAGCGGAGTTTTTCGATTTCCTGATTCGCCGCCAGCAGATTCCCCTCGACCCGATCGGCAATCATCGTTACGGCGCTACGCTCGGGCTTCAGCCCGGCGGATCGCATCCGGTCCGCGATCCAGCCCGGCAGTTCCCGCACGCCGATTGGCCAGACGGGTACGCTGACGCCACTTGACTCGAGCGTCTTGGCCCATTTCGATGCCGAAGCACTGCGATCGAGTTTCGGGCTACTGACGATCAACATCAGTTCCGGGCCGAGCCGGTCGACCATTGCGACCAGCGCCTGACCGCCGGCGCGGCCTGGCTTGCCGGTTGGCAGTCGCACTTCGACGATTTTTTGTTCCGCAAACAGCGACAGGTTAGCGCCCGCGGCACTGAGCTGTGCCCAGTCGAATCCGGCAGTCGCTACAAATAACTCACGCTCGCCAAAACCCTTCGCTCGCGCGGCGTTTCGAATCTGGTCCAATGCCTCGTCGACGATCAACTGTTCGTCGCCAGTGACCAGGTAGCAGAACGCCAGGTTGTTGTTGAGATGCGAGGAGAGCTGATTGGCCTGGAGTTTCAATTTGTCTCAGTCGAGCTCGGCCAGGCTTATGGACTCGCTCTCCAGCAATACGGGGATGCCGTTGGTCACCGGATACAACATTTTATTGTCATCAGTGACTAGCGCCTCTGCCAACGGTTCAGATATTACCGAACCGGCGCGATTGCTGATATCACCCGCCTCAATGGCGGCATTGACGCGCCCAAGCGTCTCGCGTTTCGCAAGCGACAGACCTTTGTGCGTGACCGGGCAACGCAATATGTTCAGCAGGCGTTTTTCCATGTTTTCCGTGGTCATAACACCACGACGCCTTGCCTATTACAAGCCTCATGAGCCCCTTAGCGCCTGCGCGAGCGCCTCATTTCCACACGACTCAGCAGCATCGATCGCGGCCGGCAGATCGTCAGTCAGCGGCCGAAACTGCTCGTTGACCATGCGCGATCTTAAGATAATCTTGACCGCCGCAATCTGCTGGCCACTCGCAAGCAGATCGCCGATGTAGCGCTGCGCAAAATAGAGCGCGTGTTCCGACACTTCCCAGCGCAGCATTTGCTCGAAAAACCATTGCCAGCCTTCACTGGGATTCGGGTCACGATTGAGCCAGTCATAGACATGCTTTAAGCCGCCGTCACGATTGCCGCGGCTCAAAAAACCGTACGCGTGATTCAATACCGCTGTGCGCTGACGTTCGAGATTTGCTATTTGATGCTCGGCATCGGGCTCGATTGGGTCCGGAATATCAACTTCGTCGACCAGACGCGGCTTACGAAGCACGGCGCCAGTAACGGCGAAAAAGGCGAACAGTAAGTAGACGACCGCGATCACTGCCAGCGGAGCCGAATAAGCCGCGATATAGACAGGCAATCCGAAGACAGCGAACGCCATGAGCGGCGCATACCAATAGGCGCCGCCTGTATTGACGACCAGCCGCAGCAGTGCCTGCGGGTTGCAGGCCTGAACGAATGAGTGAGTAATGACGAGAACCGCCACCATCGCGGGATAAAGAATCAAGAATACTGCGACGGAAACGCCGGACCAGACACTGCCAAGCTCGCGATCGAGCCAGTACCAGCATGCTAAGTAGGCGACGAGGATTAGCAAAACCGACAGCGACCAGAAGCTGCCCAGCAGCGCAAACATTTCCGCACTCGGCGGCTCTATTTGCTGCCCTCTCGCGCGCCACTCGGCGATTTGCACTAAGTAGCGAGTCAACCCCGGCAGCAACGCCAAAGCGAATACCAGCGTCAGAGCGGCCGCCACCCAGGGATTCACGATTGACGCTGCCGCGAGTAAACCGATAATCACCAAAAGCATAAATGCCGATAGAACGACCGGAACCGAGCGCAACGGTACCGACAGTTCACGGATGAATTCAGCGAGTCTCATCGCCTTCCTTGTCCGGTCCTGGCACGGGGTCATAACCGGAACCGCCCCAAGGATGACAGCGCGCGATTCGTTTTACCGCCAGTCGAGTTCCTCGAAAGGCACCGTGAGTTCGCAATGCCTCGATCGTATACACGGAGCAGGTCGGCTGGAAACGGCAGTTGACACCTAACCACGGAGAGATCACAAGCCGGTAGCAATGCACTAGCAACAACAGTGGCCACGCCAGCAATCGGCCCAGCGCGGTAAACATCAGGCGGCCTCTGCTGCCTCGGCGGCAAAATTCCGAATTGCGCTGAGCATGGCATGCAGACCGTTGCTGCGCGTCGGGCTCAGATGATTCTCGAGCTTGAGCCTGGTGACAAAATCCGCCGTTGTGTTGAGAATATCCTGCGGTCGTTTGTCGCTATAAATTCGCAGCAATACAGCGATCAGTCCTGAGACAATTGCAGCGTCACTAATCGCCTGAAATTCCAGCCGACCGCCTTTTTTGTCGGCGACAAACCAGACCTGCGACTGGCAACCGCGAATTTTGTTGCTGTCTATTCGATATTCTTCCGGGAACTTCGGCAGTCGCCGGCCAAGATCGATCAAGTACTGGTAGCGATCTACCCAGTCATCGAAAAACTGAAATTCTTCGATCAGCTGCTGCTGCGCGACGTCGACTTCGTTTGTCATGTGCGTCGCCAGGTGGAGCCATCCGGCCCATCTTCGATCTGGACGCCAGCCTCCGCCAGTTGATCTCGAAACGTATCCGCCGCCGCATAGTCCTTTTCCAGTTTCGCGGCGTGTCGTTTTTCAAGAATCTTTTCGATTTCATCAGACGACAACTCGCCTTCGACGTGACCGGCAAACCAAGTTTCGGGATCATCCTGCAACAGACCCAGGAGATCGCCCGTTGCATACATTGTCGCGGCAATTCCTTCGCGCTCATCGTCGTCGGTCGCCTTGTTCAACGCGCGCGCAATAGCGAAAAATTCTGCCAGTGCTTTGGGCGTGTTCAGGTCATTCTCCAACGCAGCAATCAACGCTTTCGGCGGCTCGGCGTTGCGGCGGGCCGCATCACTAACTTCGATGCCGCGCACTGCGCCGTATAGCCTGTCAAGCATCTTTGCAGCTTGATCAATGGTCTCGTCGGACCAATCTAGCGGTTGCCGATAATGTGCAGAGAGCAATGCGAGCCTCAAAACCTCACCAGGGATAGTCTTAATCAAGTCGTGCACCAGCAAGACATTGCCGAGTGATTTTGACATTTTCTCGTGATGGAAACTCAAGAATCCATTGTGCAACCAATGGCGGGCAAAGACCTGTCCGTCGTGAACACAAGTCGACTGGCTCATTTCGTTTTCATGATGTGGAAATATGAGATCCGTGCCACCGGCGTGAATATCGATCGTTGCTCCAAGGTGCTTCGCCGCCATCGCTGAACACTCGATGTGCCATCCGGGCCGACCTCGGCCCCACGGTGAATCCCAGCCGGGTAACTCCGGTGTCGATGGCTTCCAAAGCACGAAATCGTGGGGAGCCTTCTTGTACGGTGCCACTTCAACGCGTGCACCGGCGATCATCTCGCGCAGATTGCGTTTCGACAGAGAGCCGTATTCGGGATCCGAAGCGACGTCAAACAAGACGTGGCCATCGGCCTCGTATGCATGCCCTTTGTCAATCAACGTCTTAATCATGTCAATCATTTCGCTGATATGGTCGGTTGCACAAGGCTCGATGTCCGGCGCTAATACGCCGAGCGCCCCCATGTCCGCGTTATAAGCGCGCTTGTATTTCTCGGTGATCTCATTGATCGGCTTGCCGGTCTCGGCGGATGCCGCATTTATTTTGTCATCGACATCGGTGAAATTTCGAGCAAACGTCAATGTGTAGCGGCGGCGCAGCAAGCGCGCCAGTAGATCGAATACGACAGCCGGTCGGGCATTGCCGATGTGCGCGTAGTTGTAAACGGTTGGGCCACACAGATACATCGTCACCTTGCCTTCTGTGAGCGGTTTAAAAGTGACTTTCGTGCCCTGTTTGGTGTCGTGCAACTTGATTGTCATGCAATTCCCGGCGGACCAAAAACGGGGGCCATAATAGCAATATTGCGGGGCAACGCAGAGGCTAGTCGTCTGCTTCGCTGTATCACATAGCCATCCGAAGCGTTTCGCTTTTAGGTTCGCCGTCCGAGTTTGGTTTGTCGACGCCGCACGGCCGCCGCTTGCGGTTCTCGCTCTGCCATAGAGCGCACCTGGTACGTGTATTCAATGGTGCCGACCAGCCACAGGAGGTAACCAATCAGCTCGATGAATTCCTCGACGGCCAGCTTAACAAGGCGCCTATAGTCGTCGCCCAGAATCGATTGCCACAATGGCTCGTGGCCGACGAGTCTGACAAACGCGAACAGGATCGCCGCGCCCGCAAACAGCAGCGCAAGTCCTGGCGACGGCCAGATACGCGCCAATGCGATCATCAATCTTCGACGATGACGGTAGGTATAGACGATAACAAGAGCACCTGCGATCCCGATCAGTACCTGCCAAAGATTGTCCGCAATGTATCGATCAAGAAAATAGTCAAGTTCTCGAATCAGAAACGCTAGCGCTAGTCCGCCGAACGGAAATGCGAGTGGCCGTTGCGATGGGAAATTGAGTGCGACCCAGCACATCAGCAATCCGCAGACGGCAAGAATCAACGGCTGAATCATCTCCACCGGTGAAAACTCGCTGGTACCCAATACATCACCTTCCCCAGTAAATACCTGCAATCGCAGGCTGCCGGGATAGACAACCTCAAGCTGCGTCAACATCCAAGTGATTAGCGCGATCAGCAGGAAGTACAACAGGTAGCGAAACCAAGCCATGCCTGACTATACACCGGCGTTCATCTTGGTCGCTATCTTATTGATAATATTGTGTTTATGGACTATTTTCGGCTTCGATATTCTGGCGCACCCGATGTGCCCAGCAGGCCATTATCGACAAGCCAGTCGCGCGCATCGTCGGCATCGTCATCGTACCAGCGGCGCGTGCTGCCGACCCTGAATGTATAACCCCATACATCCATGTCAGACATCAGTCGCTTCGCACCGACTTCCTTTAGCTGGTCCGCAAGTACGATCTGCAAGTAGCAAACAGCGGCTTCTTCAAGATCGTCACCGCCTGCATCCCTATCAAGACACGCGCGACGGTCTTCGTCCATGCAAATGATGTGACAAGCCTCGTGCAAAACCGAATGTACGGGCGTGTCATTGCGAGCGTATACATGGGAACCGACGATGCCGGCCTCTTGCTCCCCCCAAAAGCTTGCGGTGATATCTTCGCCATCCGGCATTAGTTCGAGCGACAGATGATAGCGCGCCAATAAATCGCGCACTGACTCGACGTGTATATCTCGTAATGTCAGAACCGGATTGGCATCCATCGGGCGACTCACAGGAAGCAATTTACTGTGTTGTAATTTGTTTCAACACAATTCGCACGAGGTCTTGCGCAATCGCTTCGCGCAAGGATTGTTCTTCCTTGGCCTTGCCAAGTACCAGCGTTTCGTCATAAGTGTAATCGCGCGTTAGTGTCAGATCCTGAACGTCGAGTAAGGCTTCCTCGCCGCTTTGTAACCCATACCGAACCGTGTAAAAGACCTCGTACTCAGTAGGCACGTTGCGGGCCGATACTGACAGTACGCGCTGATCGGTATCATCAAAATAAATGCTGAATGTGGCAGTTGCATTCGATTCGACATCAACGACATTGACACCGGCAGTGATCAATTCACGGTGCAATTCACGATAGAAGAGGCTATAACGATCCACGCTTGCGATGTACGTTCGCCGCATTTCTTCGGGCATCGTCGGCGCACCCTGCAAATGAAAGCCGCAACTTGCAAGTGTTGCGAGTAACACGATTAGCGCGAATCTAGACAACCACATTTACCAGTCGTCCCGGCACTACGATCGCTTTGCGGACATTCTTGCCTGCAATAAATCGTTGAACATTGGGATCCGCCAGGGCTTGTTCGATGATTGCATCTTTGTGTGCGTCCGCAGCCATCGAGATCTTGCCGCGCAACTTACCGTTGACTTGCACGACGAGCTCGATCAGATCCCGTTCGAGTGCCGCCTCATCGACAGCCGGCCATGGCTGATCGACAAGCGGCGTTGCGTGACCGAGTGCCTGCCATAGCGCATCGCATATATGCGGCACAATCGGCGATAACATCAAAACGACCGCATCCAGAGACTCCCGCACGACGGCGCGGCCAATGTCGGAATGGTCGCCGAACTTGTTTACGGCATTCAGCAGTTCCATCGCCGCTGCTATAGCGGTGTTAAAAGAATGACGGCGACCGATATCATCCGAGATCTTATCGATCGTCTGATGTGTCTTACGACGTAACTCTTTCTGCCCATCGTTTAGCTCATTTGGATCGACGTCAACCACCGAGCCTGCGTCGACGTGTGTTTGAACCGCGTGCCAAAAACGCTTTAGAAAACGAAAGCCACCCTGAACGCCGGCGTCTGACCAATCGAGTGCCTGTTCCGGCGGAGCGGCAAACATCATGAACAGACGTACCGTATCGGCGCCATATTTGTCGATCAGTTCCTGAGGGTCGACGGTATTGCCTTTCGCCTTTGACATTTTGGCGCCTTCCTTCAGCACCATTCCTTGAGTCAACAGGTTTGTAAAGGGCTCCGATGACTGCGTAATTCCTTCGTCGCGCATAACGCGTTGGAAAAACCGCGAGTACAGCAGATGCAGTATCGCGTGTTCGATGCCGCCGGTGTATTGATCTACTGGCATCCAGTAGTCTGCCCGCTCATCGAGCATCGCCCCGCCCGCATCCGGGCATGCGTAACGCGCGAAATACCATGACGACTCGACAAACGTATCGAACGTATCGGTCTCGCGACGAGCGTCCTTACCGCACTGTGGACAGGTCGTCTGAAAGAATTCCGGTATATGCTTGAGTGGCGAACCAACGCCGGTGAATTCGACATCTTCGGGCAGCACGACGGGTAGCTGATCCTCCGGAACCGGGACCGCATCGCAATCATCGCAAAAGATAATCGGTATCGGCGCGCCCCAGTAACGCTGTCGAGAAACGCCCCAATCCCGCAGGCGATAATTGACCGTGCGTTTGCCAAGACCGCTTTTTTCGAAATGATCGGCGATTGCGTGGAATGCTGTTTCGAAGTCCATGCCATTGTATTCGCCCGAATTCACGAGTACGCCCTTGTCGACGTAAACAGCTTGCTGAATATCGACTGGGCTGCCGTCGGCGGGAGCGATGACCTGCGTAATCGGCAGATTGTGTTTTTTGGCAAACTCCCAGTCGCGCTCATCATGTCCTGGCACCGCCATTACGGCGCCGGTTCCGTAACTCATTAACACGAAGTTCGCGACCCATAGAGGTACGTCTTCACCGCTCAGCGGATGAATCGCTGATATGCCGAGCGGCATACCCCTTTTCTCCATCGTCTCCAGTGTTGCCTCGGCCGCATCGGTCTTTTTGCACTCTTCAACAAAGGCCGCTATGTCCGGATTGTCGGTAGCAGCGAAACTCGCGAGCGGATGTTCGGCCGCTACGGCCATGTAAGTGACACCGAATAGCGTATCCGGCCGTGTCGTGTATACGGTCAGCGGCTCGTGATCGCCACCGATCTCAAAGGTTAATTCAACGCCTTCGGAGCGGCCGATCCAGTTGCGCTGCATCGTTTTGACCGAATCCGGCCAGCCCGGCATGTTGTCGAGTTCTGTTAACAGCTCATCCGCATAGGCCGTGATCTTCATGAACCATTGTGGAATCTCGCGGCGCTCAACCAACGCGTCGGAGCGCCAGCCTCGTCCGTCGATCACCTGTTCATTGGCCAACACGGTCTGGTCGACCGGGTCCCAGTTAACGACAGAGTTTTTACGATAGACAAGCCCCTTCGCGAACATCTTCGTGAACAACCATTGCTCCCAACGATAGTATTCGGGGTCACACGTCGTTACTTCGCGTGTCCAGTCGTACGCATACCCCAGCCGCTTTAGTTGCTCACGCATATCGTCGATATTGTTGTATGTCCAGCGAGCCGGCGGTATGCCACGCTGGATTGCCGCGTTCTCGGCTGGCATGCCAAAGGCGTCCCAACCCATCGGCTGCAGCACATGCTTGCCCTGCATGCGTTGATAGCGGGCAATCACGTCGCTGATCGTAAACACCCGCACATGCCCCATATGCAGCTTGCCGCTCGGATAGGGAAACATCGTCAAGCAGTAAAACTTGTCCTTGCTCGAATCCTCGCCTACCTCAAAACAGCGCGCCGCATCCCATTGCTCACGGGCGGCTTTCTCGACGGCGTCGGGTTGATAGGCAGAAGTCATCAGAGGGTCTTCGCTATGGCGTATGGAAAACCCGAAAGCCTACATGAACAACGCCGAAATGGCAGCAGCGAGTTGGCGCATCAGCGTCTGGTACGTGACCAGAACAGACCGAGAATCACCAGGCAAATGCCGATGACAGGTCCGTTACCATGACCGACATAAGGAGTGCTGCCGCGACGTGCTTGCACGCTCTCGGTGATCGCGACCTCGCGAAACTGGTCGCCTTCGCGGACGATGTCGCCGTTGTGATCGATAAACGCGCTGATGCCCGTGTTGGTCGCGCGAATCGTCGGACGCCCGACTTCAAGCGATCGCATTCGTGCGATCTGCAGATGCTGGTGAGGTGCGATCGAATCGCCGAACCAGGCGTCGTTGCTGACATTGATAAGGATTCCGGCATCGGGGAACGCATAAAGTTGCTCGGCACCATAGGCATCTTCATAGCAAACCATGACCGCAAGGCGAGTGCCTCCGCTTGTTTTCAACAGCTCTTGCACATCTTCACCCGGAGTCAGATCGCTATGCGGCAGACTCATCATTTTCATCCACTCGCGGACATCGTCCGGAACCGGGAAGTACTCGCCGAACGGCACGAGATGCCGCTTGCGATATACCTGACTTCGCACGCCGTCCACTAACAGGACGCTATTGAATACAGTCGGTTCTCCCTGGTCGAGCGCATCTTCGAGAATACCGAATAGAATCGTCTGTCCACTCTCACGGGCGTCAGATTGCAGCTGCGAAATGTACGCCGATTCTCTGCTCATTAATGACGGTACTGCCACTTCGGGCCAGACAACGATTTCGCTGCTCCGCGCGATGCGTGTGCCGTCGCGATAGTAGTCCAGAGTGCCTTGCCGATTTTCGCGTCGCCACTTCTGATCCTGGGATATTCCGTACTGCAATACAGTTGCCCGCAACGCCTTTCCGTCGTCTTCTGTCCAGTCGACGAATGTCAGAATGCCGCCAAACAACCACGGCGCGACAACGAATCCCAGCGAAATCCACCGCGCCATGCCACGATTGATCAGCGTCGCCAGAACCGCAGCTGAGCTCAATACGACGGCAAATGACACCCCATAAACGCCGGCCACGGGTGCCCAGCCAGCATATGCGGAATCGATTTGTGAATAGCCCAACGCGAGCCACGGGAAACCCGACAACACCCAGCCACGCAACCACTCAATCAGCACCCAGACCGCGGGCGCGACGGCGACCAGCTGCAGCGGCTCTCCCTCACCGAGACGACTGATAGCCCAGCCTGCCAGATACAACCACAACGACATGATCACTGTCAGCCCGAGCATCAGAAACAACGCGATCCAAAGCGGTGCTTCTCCAAATACGACGACGGAAATGTATATCCAGTGAGTGCCGGTCAGAAACAGCCCGAAGCCGTACCAAAAAGCGTGCCCACCTGCATCTCGTGGCGAAAACGTCACGCACACAAAAAACAATGGCAACAACAATAACGGCGCCAGCAGTGACAAGCCGAATGGTTCGAATGCGAGCGTTGTCAGGCAGCCCAGGCCAAAACAGATGAGACGGCTGAGCTTCGGCCTGTCCGCCGGAAATGTAAGGATTGTTGGAGCGTATGCCATACGCCTCAGCTATCGGCACGCTGTACTTGCAGCGAATCGATACGCCGCTTGTCTGCCTTGGTTATAGCAAATTCGAAACCGCCAAAATCTACCCGTTCGCCGGGGCGTGGCAAGCGACCGAGCTCATGCATAACAAGACCACCTATCGTGTCGTATTCCTCGTCGCTGAGGTCGCATTCGAAATATTCATTAAAGTCCTCGATGCGCGTCAAAGCTCGTACCGCAAAACTCGGCCTGCCTTGGCGATCACCATCAGGACGTATGAATTCGGCTTCTTCATGATCGTGTTCGTCGTCGATTTCGCCGACGATTTCCTCGAGTACATCCTCGATCGTCAACAAACCGGCAACGCCGCCGTATTCATCGACGACTATCGCCATGTGATTATGGCTATCGCGAAATTCCTTGAGCAAGGCATTCAGTCGTTTCGACTCCGGAATAACCGACACCGGACGTAACAGTTTGCCTAGCGGCAGATCCTTTGCTTCGTCTTTGCCGAAATATCTCAGCAAGTCTTTTGCGAGCAATACGCCGAGGACTACATCACGATCCTCACCGATTACAGGAAAACGGGAATGTCCGGACTCAACGATGACTGCAAGGATGTCGTCATAATCTTGATCGATATCAATCACGACCATCTGCGAGCGTGGAATCATCACGTCGCGAACCTGGGTTTCGGACACCTCGAGAACACCGGAGAGCATGCTCTTCTCTTCGGCATCCAGTTCGATTCCGGATTGTTGAATCAGATCTTGGATTTCTTCGCGGCTCCAGGGCTCACCATTTATTGCACGCTTAATACGTGCAAACAAGCTGGTGTGTCCCTTGCCGCTGGTACTTGGCGGTTTGTCGTTCATCGAACCTGGGTTGACTGCAACGTGCCATGCCCGACGGGCCTGGCTAGTTGCTCATAGTAACACCTTGTAATCATTGCACTCTATATGGGTCGGCAACACCCCCACCAGCGAGAATACGCGCCTCCAGAACTTCCATTTCACGCGCTTCTTCGTCGGTTTCATGGTCAAAGCCGAGCAAATGCAGGGTACCGTGTACCAGCATGTGGGCCCAGTGCTCAGCGTAGGCCTTGCCAGCACGCTCCGCTTCGGCCCGCACGACGGGGGCGCAGACGGCAATATCGCCGAGCACGCCAGCTATTTCTGTTGGCAGCCCGGCCACAGGGCCCGCCGGAAACGACAGTACATTAGTGACTTTGTCGGTATCGCGATAGTCGCGGTTCAGCGCCTGCATCTCTGCTGCGTCGACGACCCGTACCGACACCTCGCATTCGCCCCTTGCCCCGGCGCCAACGAGCGCTATGTTTATCCAGCGACGAATATCGTCCTCATCAGGTATTCCGGCTTCTTGGCAGGCAAACTGCACATCGACATGAATACCGCCGGCCTCACCCATGTGTGGCAATCAAGCTTGGTTATCGTCGGCTTCATAAGCCTCGACGATACGCTGAACCAGTGGATGGCGTACAACATCGCGCGGCGAGAAAAAAGTAAACGCGACGCCATCAACACCGTCCAGAATATCGATGGCGTTTTTTAGCCCGGAACGCTGCCCCGCGGGCAAATCGATTTGCGTAATGTCGCCGGTAACAACCGCGCTCGAGCCAAAGCCGATACGTGTCAGAAACATCTTCATTTGTTCGGTGCTGGTATTTTGTGCTTCATCGAGAATACAGAACGACTCGTTGAGCGAACGACCGCGCATGAAAGCCAGCGGTGCGACTTCTATGACGTTTCGCTCGATTAGTCGCGAAACCATATCAACACCGATCATGTCGTACAACGCGTCATACATCGGCCGCAGATAGGGATCGACTTTCTGAGACATGTCGCCAGGTAGAAAGCCTAGGCGCTCCCCCGCTTCAACGGCGGGACGCACCAGAACGATCCTTCGAACTTGTTCATTATCGAGCGCTTCGACAGCGGCCGCGACAGCCAAATAAGTCTTGCCGGTGCCGGCCGGGCCAATGCCAAACGCGAGGTCGTGTTGCTGAATGTGCTGCACATACTGGGTTTGATTGGCGCCACGCGGTCGTACGAGCTTGCGTCGCGTCTGAATCGCAAATTCGTCAAGGTCTTTATCGGAAGCAGCGTCAGACCCCGACGATTCCTGATTCATGACGGACTCCTGCAAGTGTATGTGAACGCGCTCGGGATCGAGATGTTCGCGGCCTGCAAGCTCGAACAAAGACTCGAGCACATCGCCGCCGACTTCCGCAGCAGTCGGCTTGCCGGTAATACGAAAGCGATTGCCGCGACTCGCAATCTCAACATCGAGACGCTGTTCGATTTGTCGCAAGTGTTCGTCAAACTGACCGCAGAGATTTGCAAGGCGATCATTGTCGGCAGGTTCAAGGACGACGTCCCGGGAGATATGCAGTGCAGCATTCAAGATCGTTTTAGATTACGCCGCGACCTGCTTGCCCGCAAGGCGGCCGCGGAGCGAGTTCGGCAGAGCCTCAGTTATCGTGACCTCGACAAACTGGCCAATCAGTGACGCGTTACCGTCGAAGTTCACCCAGCGCATGTTTTCGGTGCGCCCGGATACCTGTCTATCGCTTTTCTTAGAAAGCCTTTCGACCAATATACGTTGCGTCGTCCCGACCATGCTGCGGCTAATCTGCATCGCCTGCTGATTGACGCGCGCCTGCAGAATTTGCAAACGCTCTTTTTTGACGCCCATTGGCGTGTCGTCGACAAGGATTGCCGCCGGTGTGCCGGGCCGGGGGCTGTATATAAACGAGAATGACTGATCGAAACCGACGTCAGCAATGAGATTCATCAGCGCCTCGAAGTCGGCGTCTGTCTCGCCGGGAAAGCCGACGATGAAATCCGACGACAACGAAATGTCGGGGCGAACGTTGCGCAACTTGCGAATCTTGCTCTTGTATTCGAGCACCGTATGGCCGCGTTTCATCGCCGCCAATATTTTGTCGGAACCATGCTGTACCGGCAGGTGCAGATAATTCGCAAGCTGTGGTACTTCGGCATATGCCTGAATCAGACTGTCGGTGAATTCCATCGGATGAGATGTAGTGAATCGAATCCGGTCGATACCTGGAACTGCCGCAACGTAATAAATCAGCGTCGCTAAATCTGCTGTCGCGCCATCGTGCATTGGTCCTCGGAATGCGTTGACGTTTTGACCCAGCAGATTGATTTCACGGACACCTTGCTCGCTGAGCTGCGCAACCTCGGCGACGACATCGTCCAACGGTCGGCTGATCTCTTCGCCGCGCGTATACGGCACCACACAGAAACTGCAGTACTTGCTGCAACCTTCCATACAAGACACGAAAGCGGACGGTCCTTCAGCGCGCGGCTCCGGCAAACAATCGAATTTCTCGATCTCGGGGAACGAAATATCGACGACCGATGACTCTCGTCGAGAGGCGCTGTCGATGAGTTGCGGTAGACGATGCAATGTCTGCGGCCCGAATACAACATCGACAAACGGTGCGCGTTTTGTGATGCCTTCGCCTTCCTGGCTCGCGACACAGCCGCCGACACCGATCATGACGCCGTCCTTGTTTTGCTTGAGCTGCCGCCAGCGGCCGAGCTCGGAAAACACTTTCTCTTGTGCTTTCTCGCGAATCGAGCAGGTATTGACGAGTAATAGATCAGCTTCGTCGACTTGATCCGTGCGTTCATAGCCGTGCGATTCGCGCAAGACATCCGCCATCTTCTCCGAGTCATACTCGTTCATTTGGCAGCCCATCGTTTTGATGTAGAGCTTCTTAGCCATAGCGTTATTCTAGCGCAGGAATATCGACCTATCGGATATATCCCATCGCCTCGAGCTTGACAAGAATTCGGTGTGCGGCGAGGTCCGGCGAAATGCCGACGGTATCGATCACCATCTCGGCATTCTCGGGAACCTGATATGGGTCTGAAATGCCGGTGAATTCCTTGATGATCCCCGCCCGCGCCTTAGCATACAGACCTTTGCGGTCGCGCTCCTCGCACACTTCCAGCGGCGTCGAGACATGAATCTCGACAAAACCACCGACCGGGCTGATCGTGTCGCGCACGATTCGTCGAGTACTGGTGTATGGCGCAATCGGCGCGCATATCGCGATGCCACCATTTTTTGTGATTTCGCTGGCAACATAGCCGATGCGCGTAATGTTCAGGTCGCGGTGCTCTTTCGAGAAGCCAAGCTCGCTCGACAGGTTTTTCCGGACGATATCGCCATCGAGTAGACTTACCGGGCGACCACCGATCTCCATGAGTTTAGTCATCAATGCATGGGCGATAGTCGACTTGCCGGAACCGGACAGACCGGTGAAAAATACAGTGAATCCCTGTCGGTGCCGCGGCGGATGCGTTCGGCGCAGCTCGGCAACGACATCCGGAAACGAAAACCACTCCGGAATATCGAGACCTTCGGTCAGCCGGCGACGTAACTCCGTACCGGAGATATTGAGCACCTTGTCATCGTCGGACTTTTCGTCGATCGGAATGTATTGGGCACGGTTTTCCGCGTATACCATTAACTTGAACGGCACCATCGTGATATCGAGTTCGTCGGCGTGTTCCTTAAGCAATTCTTGCGCGTCGTAGGGCCCATAGAAATCCTCACCCTTCGAATCCTTTCCTGGACCGGCGTGGTCGCGGCCGACGATTAGATGCGTGCAACCATAGTTCTTGCGAATAATTGCGTGCCACAGCGCTTCGCGCGGGCCGCCCATGCGCATTGCCAGTGGTAGCAAACTCAACATTGTCGTCTGATCGGGGTATCGCGACAGCAGTTGCTCATAGCAACGCACGCGCGTGAAATGATCAACGTCGCCGGGCTTCGTCATGCCAACGACCGGGTGAATCAGCAGATTTGCTTCAACCTCACGAGCGGCACGCAACGTCAGCTCCTGGTGCGCCCGATGCATTGGGTTGCGAGTCTGAAACGCGACGACCTTGCGCCAGCCAAGCTTCTTGAACCGGGCACGCATCTCGTGCGGACCATCGCGCAAATGTTTGAAATCGTAGTGTGTCGGTCGCTCAATGCCGGCCAGCTTGCCACCGACATACGCCGGGTTCGCGATGTTGTTAAGATAATGAACGGCGGGATGCGCCTCATCCGTCGTGCCGTAGACGCCTTTGGCCTCGACCTTTTTGTCCGGCGTCCAGACGTCGCCAACGACGAGCGTTGCGATAATGACGCCTTCTAGATCGCGTAGCGCCACCTTGTCGCCGGTGTTGATAGAGGCGGCAAATTCCTCGCTAACATCGAGCGTGATCGGCAACGGCCACAGCACGCCGGACTCAAGGCGCATGTTCTTTACGACGGAGTCGTAGTCATTCTTATTAAGAAATCCGTCGAGCGGCGAAAACGCCCCGTTCAGAACTAGCTCAATATCGCAGAGCTGACGCTCGGACAGGTCCCAAGACAGGTACTCCCGTGCGGCCTGCTTCTCGGCCTCGGCCACATCGGCCGATAAATAGAGGTTCTTTAGCTCGCCACCGTGTGGCTCCTTGAACGCGCCCATACTTATTCAATCCTTTGGTTTTTCGTCAAAAAGTTCGCAATCGTAACGATTCGAAGCGTCGCGTGCGACGCTCCGTGTCTCAGTCGATTGTGTGAAATGCGGCACGCGCCAGCAACGTCACTTCGTCGTGCCAGGTATTCATACAGTCGGCCCCTAGTTTAGAAACCCTGTATGTATCTGTGGGCATGGAACTACTTATACATTACCTTATTTATCAATAAGTTACTCTGAGTGTGAGACACAGAAACATGACAATATGGCAGTTATTCACGGCGCAAGAAGTGAGTATTCTCCATTTCCCCGCGTTGTGGCGCGCGATCGTACACCACAAGCGCGAAGCAGTCACTGCCTGCCGGGGTCATCGCATCGCCGCGTTGTGGCCAGATTACAAAGCGGAACATCACGACACTACTGCACGGACCGACCTGATAGGGATTGGTCCTTACGCCGCTTGCCGATCGAGCGGCATATAATTGTCGTTACTGCTTAATCATCCGCTACTGAGAGCGCAGGAATGAGCCTCACACAGTTTGCAGTGCCAACGGCGGTAGCCGTACCCGGAATGACGGTCCGCGAACTTTTCACAGAATGCGTGAAAGCTGATGTAGCCGGGCTGCCGTATCGGGGAGCTAGCGGTGAGATCGTCGGTAAGGCGTCCATCCGTCATGTGCTTGGAGAGGTCTGTATTCCGCAAGCCATGATCGAACACGCTCGGCTGCTGGGCGATAGCATCGAAGGTCTGCAATTTCCGGAAATCAAAGAGCAATGGCTGCTCGATCTGACTATCGATGACTTCATCCTAAGCGACGCGGCCACAATCACGCCCGCGTCGCCGCTGGCGAAGGCGCTGGCCGTCATGGAAAGCCATGACACCACGTATCTGTTCGTGATCGACGACGAACATAATTACCGCGGTACGCTGAGTATTGTGTCCTTGGCACGCCACTTACTGGATCGGAATTCCTAACTGCGATGGAATCGCACAGCGATATTGGTTCCATGTGGGTGGCCGCAGCCATTCTGTTTGGCGCATACGTGATGATCTTCAGCGAATGGCTGCATCGAACCTACGCTGCTCTGGCTGGTGCCGTCGTCATGGTCGGAGTCGGCGGCTGGTTGGGTTTTTACAGCCAGGAAGCCGCGCTGTTATCCATCGATTCAAACACCATCCTGCTGCTGATGGGCATGATGTTGTTGGTGGCGCTGCTGCGACCGACCGGAATGTTCGAATACCTGGCAATCCGCCTGGCGAAGGCAGCCGGCGGCAACCCGAAACGACTTTTGATTTACCTGGGCGTTGTGATCAGCGTGTTGAGCATGATTCTCGACAACGTCACCACCGTGATCATTTTCGCCCCGCTAACTATTCTGGTCACGCGCCTGCTCAATCTGAACCCGGCGCCGTTCTTGATCACGCTAGCCATGCTCTCGAACATCGGCGGCGCAACGACGCTTGTTGGTGACCCGCCCAACATCATGATTGGCAGCGCCGCCGGTATCGACTTCGTGACATTCCTCGTTAACATGGCGCCGATTGTCGCGGCACCATGGGTCGCGACCTTGCTGATACTGTTGGTTTTCTTCCGCAAGGATCTGCGCCCTCGCAACAGCGAACCGGTGCAATTCGATCTTGATGAAAAGAAGGCCATTCGAGAGCCCGTGCTGCTGGGCCGAATGCTAGCGGTCATGGGGCTGGTCGTTATTCTGTTCTTTACGCACAGCCAGCTGGGCTATTACCCGTCCTTCGTTAGCCTGATCGGCCTCGCATTAGCGCTAATACTGGTACGCCCGCATGCCGACCAACTTGTCACACAGGTGGACTGGTCGATACTGCTTTTCTTCGCCTCACTATTTGTCATCGTCGGCGGCGTCGAGGCGACAGGCCTGCTCGACCTTATCGGTGAGCGACTGGCGGAGGCCGCGCGTTATCCGAACAAGATGCTGGTGACCGCGCTGGCACTAATGTGGGTTGCTGCTATTGTCAGCGCATTGATCGACAATATTCCATTTACGGTTACGATGCTTCCGATCATTGGCGCCTTGTCGGCGGAGGGTATTGACGTCTACCCGTTCTGGTGGGCACTCGCGATCGGCGTGGCGCTCGGTGGCAATGGCACACACATCGGCGCAACAGCGAATATCGTCGTCGTCGCACAGGCGGAAAAAAGCGGCGTACCGGGCGCCCGCATCACCCCAATGCAGTGGCTTAGAACCGGGCTACCCGTAATGCTCGTGGGTCTTGTCGCCGCAAGCCTCGCGTTTTCTTTGATCTACTCGACGTTTTAGAACGGAATGTCATCATCGAAATCGTCGGCCGGCGGTGCGCTCTGCTGGCCGCCGCGTTTGCCGCCACCGCTGCTGTCACCCTCGTCGCCACCACTACTGCCGCCGCCGCGAGAGCCACCACCACCGCGGCCCCCCAGCATTTGCATCTCGTCGGCGATGACTTCGGTCGTGTATCGATCGTTACCGTCTCGATCCTGCCACTTGCGAGTGCGAAGTTTGCCCTCGATATACACCTGCGAGCCTTTTCGTAGGTATTCGGCCGCGATTTCGGCGAGACGATTAAACATAGCGACCTTGTGCCATTCAGTTCGATCCTTCTGCTCGCCAGTCTGCTTATCCTTCCACGACTCGTTGGTCGCGACCGTGATGTTGGTGACTGCGCTACCTGATGGCATATAGCGCGTTTCGGGGTCCTGCCCGAGATTGCCTACTAGGATGACTTTATTGATTCCGCGCGCCATGTCCGGTCCTCTGTTTCTGCTGTGTCTGATCTTTCAAGATCGTGTTTTTATGGCTCAGAAAATGGGCCTTGCCACCTTCGAGGGTCGCTTATTGTAGAGCCTGGCGGGGCAATTGCCAGCCTGATTTCTCGACAAATCTGCGCTTTATTCGGCCGTTTGCCGTGAACGGCCGAATCCATGAGAGGCCAGCCAGATTGCAGCCAGCAAGGCGCACACAAAGAACACGTTTTCCGGTCGTCCATCGACAAGAAAGCGGCCGCCGATCAAGCCGCCAGCGAACGCTCCAAGGAATTGCGAACTCGAAAACACACCCAGCGACGCGCCCCGGGAATCGTCGTCTGCGAGCAGCGAAAGCCGTGCCGGCAATCCGGCCTCCAGAAAGTTAAACCCGGCAAAAAACAATGCCAGCGCGGCAAACACCGTCACAGTCGAATAAGCCACAAAGCTCAGGGCTAGCTCGCCGACGAGGATCAGTAGCACGGCAATGGCGACCGTGCTGCCTTTGCCCTGCCGCTCGTCTTTGAGGATCAGCGGCACGGTGCCAATCAGCGATACCAATATCGCTGCGATGTAAACTTTCCAGTGAGACGTCAATGCTAGTTCGAGCGAAATGCTGAGCAAGAACGGCAGCGCAACGAAACTCGCCGTCATAATTGCGTGCAATAGAAATACGTAGAAGTCCAGTCGCAGCATCTCAGGCCTGAGTGTGTCCGCGAACCGCCACTGGCGCGGCACCGCCGGACGCTCGATCGTGTCGGGCAACGCCAACAAAAGCGCGCCAGCCAGAAATGCAACGACGAACGCGAATAAAAACAATGCCCGCACGCCGAATTGCGCCGCGAACCACGGACCGAAGACCATTGCGACAAAAAAGGCCGCGCCAATGCTGATACCGAATACGGCCATCGATCGGGTTCGCACCTGGGCGCGTGTTGCGTCTGAAATCAACGCCGTAAGTGTCGCTGAAATCGCGCCAGCACCTTGCAGCAGACGCCCCGCTATCACGCCGTATATCGTGTCGCTTAGTCCCGCGACAGCGCTGCCGATGGCGAAAATTGCCAAGCCGCCGAGAATGACCGGCACTCGCCCGATTCGATCGGACAAGGCGCCCAGCGGAATCTGCAGGCCGGCCTGCGTTAGACCGTACGCACCAACGGCGAGGCCGATGAGGATCGGCGTCGCATCCTCGAAGCCTGCAACGTACAGCGACAACACCGGCAACAGCGCAAACAAGCCCAGCATGCGGAGCATTGTGATGGCGGCAATGACGCCGATGGCACGCTTTTCGGCACCTAGCATTGCGGCGATTGGAGATTCGTCGGGCATCGGCTAATAGATTTGTTACAGGTTTGGCTTTGCGCCTGCATCGGAGGGCGGCGTATATTAGCAGGTTGGCCGACGAGCGCTTGATTCTTGCCTGACTCTGCATGAAAACGAACGACAAAACTATCGACAGAATGTCCACCGAGACCAAATCCATTGAATTGAGGGGCGCGCGGACGCACAACCTGTGCAACCTCGATTTGACCCTGCCACGCGACAAGCTGATCGTATTCACCGGCCTTTCGGGCTCTGGGAAATCGTCGCTCGCATTTGACACGATCTACGCGGAAGGCCAGCGCCGTTATGTTGAGTCGTTGTCGGCCTATGCGCGGCAATTTCTATCGATGATGGAAAAGCCCGATATCGACCACATTGACGGCCTCTCGCCGGCGATTTCGATCGAACAGAAATCGACCTCGCACAATCCGAGATCGACCGTCGGCACGGTCACCGAGATCTACGACTACCTGCGCCTGTTGTACGCGCGCGCCGGCATTCCGAAATGTCCGGACCACGACACGACCTTAGAGGCACAAACCGTCAGCCAAATGGTGGACCAGGTGCTGGCCTTGCCAGATGGAACACGGCTGTTGCTGCTCGCGCCCGTAGTCGACAACCGCAAGGGCGAGCACGTCCAGCTGATGCAGGATCTGATGGCACAGGGTTTCATTCGGGCACGTATTGATGGCGAAGTGTACGAACTCGATCAGCCGCCATCTCTCGACCTTCGCAAGAAACACACAATCGAGGCAATCGTCGACCGCATAAAAGTCAATCAGGATTTGCGACTGCGCCTGGCCGAGTCGTTCGAGACGGCGCTCCGTCTGGCCGACGGTGTTGCGCGAATCGCGAAGATGGATGGTTCTGACGACGAAGAGCTGGTGTTCTCCGATCGTTTCGCCTGCAAGATTTGCGGCTACAGCCTGACCGAGCTTGAGCCCCGGCTTTTTTCGTTCAATAACCCTTCCGGCGCCTGTCCAACTTGCGACGGCTTAGGTGTGAAACAGTTTTTCGACCCGGACAGAGTCGTCGTGAATTCGTCATTGTCTCTCGCCGGCGGCGCAATTCGTGGCTGGGATCGGAAGACCACCTACTACTATCAGATGATACAAAGCCTGGCGTCGCACTACGATTTTGACATCGAAACGCCATTCGACAAGCTCAGCAACAAATTGCAGAACATAATCTTGTACGGTAGCGGCAGCGAAAAAATCGAGTTTCACTACGCAAATTCGCGCGGCATGCAAATCAAGAAACTGCATCGCTTCGAGGGCGTGATACCAAATCTTGATCGCCGCTATCGCGAAACGGAATCGGGAGCCGTCCGCGAGGAATTGACAAAGTTCCTGAATAGCCAGGCGTGCCCGGACTGCAACGGAACACGATTGAATCGCGCCGCCCGACATGTCTTCATTACAGATCGCGCGTTGCCAGAATTAACGGCAATGTCGGTCGGCCACGCACGAGAATTCTTCGAGCACATGCAACTCGATGGCTGGCGCGCGACGATTGCCGATAAGATCGCCAAAGAAATTGGCGACCGGCTAAGCTTCCTGTCCGATGTTGGCCTGGACTATCTTTCCCTCGATCGCAGTGCTGAAACGTTGTCCGGCGGCGAAGCACAGCGGATTCGGCTGGCCAGCCAAATCGGTTCCGGGCTCGTCGGTGTCATGTACATCTTGGATGAACCGTCGATCGGGCTGCACCAGCGTGACAATCAGCGTCTGTTGGGCACGCTGACGCATTTGCGAGATATTGGCAACACCGTCATTGTTGTCGAGCATGACGAAGAAGCAATAATGTCGGCCGACCATGTGGTCGATCTTGGTCCCGGCGCGGGCGTGCATGGCGGCAAAGTTGTCGCCGCCGGCACACCGGAACAGATAAAGAGAGAACCCAAATCGCTGACCGGGCAGTATTTATCCGGCAAACGCATGATTGCCGTTCCCGACGACCGCACCGCGCCCGATGCGAACCGGCAAATTACGATAGTCGGCGCGGCTGGCAACAATCTGAAAGACGTCGAGGCATCGATACCGGTCGGCTTGATGACCTGCATCACAGGTGTGTCCGGCTCCGGTAAGTCCACACTTGTCAACGACACTTTGTATAAGGCTGTCGCCGACGAGCTCAATCGCACCAACCGCAATCCGGCGCCGCATCAAGAAATTCGCGGTCTCAATCACGTCGATCGCGTTATCGATATCAGCCAGAGCCCAATCGGACGTACGCCGCGATCGAACCCAGCAACGTACAGCGGTCTGTTCACGCCGATTCGCGAATTGTTTGCCGGCACGCAGGAATCGCGCTCACGTGGCTACATGCCGGGGCGCTTCAGTTTTAACGTCAAAGGTGGGCGTTGCGAGGCCTGCCAGGGAGACGGCGTCATAAAGGTCGAAATGCATTTCCTGCCCGACGTTTATGTCCCCTGCGATGTCTGCCGCGGCAAGCGCTACAACCGCGAAACCTTAGAGATTCGCTACAAAGGCAGGAATATTCACGAAGTTCTGGAAATGACCGTCGAAGACGCGCTCGAGTTTTTCAAAAACGTGCCGGTCATTGCCAAGAAACTACAGACGTTGACGGATGTCGGACTGTCTTACATTCGCCTCGGCCAAAACGCAACGACTTTGTCCGGTGGCGAAGCACAGCGCGTAAAGCTCGCGAAGGAGCTGTCCAAGCGCGATACCGGCAATACGCTGTACATTCTAGACGAACCGACGACCGGCCTGCATTTCCAGGATATCGAATTATTACTCGGTGTTTTGCACCGGCTTCGCGATCACGGCAACACGATCGTTGTAATCGAACACAATCTTGATGTCATCAAGACAGCAGATTGGATCATCGACCTCGGCCCGGAAGGTGGCGACGGTGGTGGCAGGATTATCGCGACGGGCACCCCCGAAGATGTCGCGACGTCGAAAACGTCGTTTACCGGCGAATACCTGAAAGCACTCCTGAAAAAACGCGCCGCTTAGCGTGGGTGACATGGGGCTGGGGGGACAACGCTTCTCATCGTCATGGCTCACTGCGTTGCGCTTTACTTCCGATGAAAAGCATTGTCCCCCCAACCCTCGATTCGACATTAGTCTTGCGATCGATTTCGAACGTGAGCGTCGAATGCCGCCGCGAAGCGCATTGCCGCCCCAGAGTCTGTTCGTAGATATAGGGACGGTTCGATCAATTCCAGTTCCATCAGCAGGTAGCGGTCATCGTCGTCGCGTACAAAATCAATGCGCGCGTAGACCGGCTCCGGCTTTACCAAGCCCATTGTGCGAGTTGCGATATCAATCAGTCTGTCCGGCGGAGTAATGGCCTTGATTTCAGCGCCATGTTCTTCCTGTACACGGAAGTCACCCGCTTTCGGTGTTTTCAGAATCGCGTGGCTGTAGGCGTCACCCAGAAAGAACAGCGAAAACTCGCCTTCAGATTGTATGTTGGCGATAAATGGCTGCACGAAAAACGGTCGATCGCGAAATGTCTCCGTGAGCTCGCGGCAAAGTGTATCGCCGATCGGTTTCGTCAGTACGAAGGTGTCCACGGCGTTTGCACCGATCAAAGGTTTGAGAACAAGCTTGTCAGTATTGTGCTCTGAAAAAAACACGTCGGCATTTTCTGCATCGAATTCTGGATACCAGGTGCTTGGTACGACGTCGGCGCCGCGTTCCTCGAGGTCCTTCAAGTAGGTCTTTTCGAGTGTCCAGTGAACCAACGCAAGATCATTGACCAGCACCGCAGTCGATTTGTCGATAGTGTCGAGGACATCAAGAAACAACGCAGGATCTTCCAGGTAGTCCCAAGGCGTACAGATGTAGACCGCGTCAAAATCCTCCCAGGCAATTGACCGATCGCGCCAGTTGACGAGCACGACCCGCCAGCCGAGTTCAGCCATCGGCGCAATACTCAAGTCGTAATCGGTAACGAAGTCACCAGGATTTTGCATCGTAAGGAATGCACATTGCCGCTGACGCATTCAGTTTCCAAAGTCGATTTTTGTCGAGGATAACAAATAAAATCAGATATTTACGCGTCAATTAGCGGCGGGCTGACCGGCGTCCGGCGGGTCGCTACCGAATCGTCCGTCGCGCAGAAAGTGGACGGTCAGACTGATCGTCTCGCGCATTCGCATCATAAAAGCATGCGAGTGCTCCACGATGACGAAGTCGGCCATTCCTTCGAGCTTGGTGTCCTCGACTGAAACTCGGCCGTCATCCGGATTCGGCAAAACTGCCGACGTCAGCGGATCGATCGAGCGATTGCCCGCGATAACACCCACTTCGAAATTTGCCGGGCCGAGCTTTAATGGAACGCTGTCTTCGCCTTTACCAAGTTGTCGCCCGGCTGGGCCATTTAACCAGTCGAATCCGGGTACATCGCGCAACCTGTCCACGGCGGCGCTACCTTGATTAGGCGGCGCCAACATTACTACACGGCCAAGATCTGCAATTTCTTTTTGCGACAAATATTGCCGAACGAGTATCCCACCAAGAGAGTGTGTTACGAAATGCACACGAGTGACATCGTCATTGGCACGGCATCCCGCAAGGCCGGCATCAACCGCTAACGTCGCGAGCTCATCGATCGGATAGTCGCGCGACGGATACTCAATGTTGATCGTCTCAAATCCCTCGTCGGCCAACGCCTCCTGCATGCGCTCCATCGACGATGCGCTGCGAACCAGGCCATGCAACAGCACGACGCACTCGGATGCCTGCAATGCGCCGGATACAAAGAACATGGTGAGCAAACTCAGTATCGACGTTGAGCTTCGCATATCATTGTCGCAATTTACTGCGCAGTTGCTTGTCATGAACTGCACTCAGCGTGATAAGCGCCATAACTGCACCGAACAGCGCCCAACCCATATCCGATTGGGTATCCCACACATAGCCTTGCGTGCCGAGAAACGCGTCCGCAGCTTCTTCCGAAAGCAATGCAACCCACCACTCGATCAGTTCATAAAAGGCACTGATACCAAGACACATCGCGACAACGAAAAAGCTCATCCAAGCCTGCGATCGAAAGACGCCGAGCCGAATGACGATTTCGCGGGTGACAATTGCTGGAATGAAGCCCTGCGCAACATGGCCAAGCTTGTCGTAGTTATTTCGACTATGTCCAAGCAACTCGCCGACATAGTCGCCGATCGGCACTTCGGCATAGGTATAGTGGCCGCCAACCATTAGGATAATGCAGTGGATCAGAATTAATGTGTAAGTCAGCGTCGTTAGCGGGAAGCGCTCGCGAGTCCAAAACAGGATGACGATGGCAATGAGCGCGGGTAGCACCTCGAGAACCCAGGTCGTCGTGTCCTTCGGATTGATGCCCGACCAGACCAACACCGCGATGAAAATAATTACCCAGCTAACTCGCCAATAACTCACTCACGCCTCGCTAGTCGATGTGTCCGTTTGGTCGCTTTTTCGCGAGCGAAAAAATCCGTCGCGCGCGAAACACTGCCATGTCCAAGGTAACCACTTTAACAAAGCGAAGCTCAGCCACAATGCCCAGCCCAGTATCAGACCTTTGTAGATCCACATCGGCACGGACATCGCCTTAGCAACTGGAATTGTCGATTCGCTACGGTCGGCGAACCACGACAGGTAATTGCCGAAAGAATCGTTGCCGGTTACATGCATGTCCGGCGTCCCCAATAGTCCCATCGGTAGGCTGGAAACGATGGATACCAACGCAACGACGGTCAGCAAGACGATTCCCACCTGCGCCAAATTATAGCGCCACCATGGGCCGTCGAAGCGCCACTTGTCGCGTGCGCCAACGGCGAGAATCCAGACCGCAACAAAGCCGAGCACGGGCCAGCTAAATGTGCTGAAACCGACACCGAGCAGGAGCCAGTGATGTGTTTTCAGTGGCGTCCAGTCAACACGCCCCAGAATCAGCGCGAGCATGATCAATACGGCAAGCTCGGACCAATACAAGACCGCCGGACCAAGCCTTGGACCGCTTGTCGCTAACAGCCAACGATTCTCCGGCAGGCTAAGATTCGACGATATATTGCTCGACGCCGCGCCGACATCAATCGTTGCTGTCCTAGACACCCAGGAGACATTTCCGTCTTCACGCCATTTGATTTCGATAGCGTGTTTGCCCGGCAGAATCGGCAGCGTTAGTTCACCGTTTTCCGCGCGCAATGGTTCGTGGTTGCCATCGATCGATACATCCGTGACTTCAGCACCTTCCGGGAGCCGGATAATATGCTGGGCACCCCGGGTACTTCGATAACTTAGCGACAGCGTCGTGTTCCGAGACCGCGCACCCTGTTCGATGCTGACATCGACGGAGTCGAACGCCAACGTTGAGCCTTCGGCAGCTTCGGGCCGGCTCGCAATGATCTGCAACGATTCGCCGCCGCGCGGATGGAACTCAGCCATGCGCACGCTGGCGCCCTGATTGCCTGACTCGCTCTCGGGAACACCGCTGAATTCCGCGTGCCATACTGAACCGACACCGACGTACCAGGTATCTTTCCACGGCGCGCCTGCGGCGCTGGAAAGAACGAGTGGCGATGTTCGCGGCAGATTTGATTGCCAGCTCGCCGTGCGCTGCGTGGGATTCATCGATACAAGAATCTTGCCGTCGTCGACCGTCATATCGTCTGTCAGCACGGTCTCGCCTTCGATCAATGGCAGCTGCAGCGTTAGCGCGCCTTGCATCGGCGCGATTCGTTGCACCGTCGTCGTCACGCGCCAGTCGAGACCGAGTTCGACAGTACGGCTGACGTGTACAAACGGCGGAAAACGACTGCTTTCCCATCGCGGTGCACCGTCGCCGCCCTCATCCGTCTGCAGCCGTGTCAGCTGAAGCGAGCCAGATAACAATCGTCGATCTTTTATACCAGCGATAAACCAGCCATCACCGCTCGCTTCAATGACACGCGGCGGTGTCGGAAAAGCGATTTCCAGGCTGTCAGCGACCGCCGCGCTGCCGCTGATCGAAACGACATGGCGGCCAATGGGTACTCGTAGCCAAAGATTCTGATTTGCACCCCGCAACACTTGCGCCGACGACGAGCCTTCGACAACAACCGCGTCCGGCCGCCAGCCGCGAAGCGAGCCTGGCAGCGGGATCGCGACTTCTTCGAGCGCATTGATCGTCAGCCGCATGCTGACCGTAGACTCTCCGATGTCGACATCGGCGGCGACGATCTCCGCGCAGCGCGGCACGCAGTCCGGTGGCTGCAGCAAGCGGTTTTGGAGTTCGTTCAGAAGGTCGCGATCCGGTAGTTCGGCCCTGGCCTCCGGAATTCCCAACATCGACACCGCGATGAGGCCGGTTAACAGACATGTCGTCGCACTGCGACCGATGTTTAGCCCGCCCGGCAGCGTCCAACGCTTCTTAATGACTTCGGCAGCGAGCACCGCCGTAAACAACAACAACAACAGCACCTCGACAAATCGCAACAGGGTTACGGCCCAGCGCGATAGAACCACCAGCCGCATAGTCTGCTCGGCGTCGACGGGACCGCTCCACGTCAATCGATAGGCATTCCATTGCCAAGACGGAATCCCCGGGCCCGCCTGAACGATTGCATTCGGCGCATAACGCGCGAAGTTCGTTGACGCGATTTGAGCTCCTGTCACCATGATCTCTTCAAGGGATTCCACGCGATCCGTCGCAAACATGGCTTCCTTCTCCGCGAGTCGTGCCCGCGCCGGCACATCCTCTTCGACACTTAGCGTCGTCGGCGCAAGTCCACCATTATAAGTACGACCGTATTGCCACAGATTCCATTGCGGTTCGAGCTGCGGATAGATTGCAACGCGCAGCTGGCCGGCGACAAACGGTACTAGCGCAAAAACGAGCAGCAATGTGCTAAGCCCGAGATACCCACGCACGGCATTGAGCAGTTTGCCGGCCGGCGCCACGCGCAGCAGCGCAATGGCGACCAACAGGTTCAGCCACAGCCATGCCGGCGCATTGATTTCGTGATAGCTCAGCGTCAGAGCCAATAGCGCGATAATGCCGGATGTGCGGCCAAACAGTTTCCATGCAGCGATCGTAATGATTAGAACCAGAAAAAAATCGAGCAATTCCCACTGACCAACCCAGCTGCCGTCCGCAGCGTCCACGCCCGGCGCGGCCAGCAATTTGTGCCCCGGTGGAAGATATAGAACGGTATCTACGTCGACAAAGCGTGCATCCCAGCCGGTAACAGGCATTGACGCGCGCGTCTCGCTGCGACCGAGTGCGAGCACATCGAGATCCGCCTCACGAATCTCGATGCCGGTCTGACCTTCCTCATCGCCGGTAGTGATTAGAAGATTTTCGTCGCCCTCGGTTGCGCTCTTCAGCGCAAACGGCAGCTGCATGTCGAGTCGCCAGTCGGCTCGCATCGTGCCACTAATTTTGTCTTGCACGACGAAGCCGCCGCCACCAAAGTCGAGCCACATTTTGCGCCCTAGACCGAGGTCGTTGTCTGCCGCGGCCATGCCGCGACTGCGCTCTGTAATCTCGAGAGATTCTCCTCGGGCAATGCGAAACGCCGGCAGCTCGGACCAGCCACCCGGGACTTGAACTCGCAACGGATCGACCGGTGGCAGTCCTTCGGCGGCAGTCACTCGCAGTCGATCGTTGGCACGATAACTCCAAATTTCCGTATCCGGTAGATTAGTCTCTGCTTCAGGCAGTGTTATCGAGTTCAACACTTCAGGAGCGCGCGCTGTCAGCGACACCTCCCAGCGACCGGGTCGGACTTGCACACGCAGCTGGCCGTCTGCCTCAAGCCGGGCAGGCAGTGCGCTCTGAATGGATAACGGCACAAAGCCGTCCGGCAATATCGGACCGAACAATTCCTCACGGACGCTTCCAGAGATATCGATCTGCACTTGCGTAACGAGCCGCGTCGGCACATCGTCCAAAACTAGCCGGTAAACCTGTACGCTTACCGCATCGCGCGCCTGCGTTTCACGTTTACGCTCGCCTAGAAAAACGCCATTTCGATCAATTTCAGGTTTGGCGATGCGCTGGCCATTGACGGTTAGCGCCACCAGGCCGCTTTGCGGCGGTACGCGCAATACGCCGGGGCGATCGTCCCACTCGAAACGGCCGTTCAATCGATATCTGCCCGGCTGAACTCGAACGCTGGGCATACCATCATGTTCAACGACGGCCACCGGCGAGCCGTTGGCCGTGACCTGATCAGGCCAATAGGCCGTATTTCCCGGTAGCGGCAGCCACGCGTCTTCCGCCGTAACGGTCCACTGTTGCGTAAAACGGCCACCGTTTTCATCGACACTGAGGTCCAAGGTACTTGGCCACGCACAAACGTAGTCGCCTCGGTCGCTGCTGCCACGATTGAAGTAGAACGGGCAGTCACGATACTCCTTGCCTTCAAGTACCCAGGCTTCCCAGCCCTGCAGCTCACTGGGGATATATACGTCAGCGGAATACGCTGTTGTGGTTGAAAGCAACAGTGAAAAAAGCACTAGCCTGAAAGTCGATGACATCGCTGTCCCTCCGTCATGGCGTGGTCGACACTATACGTCAACGCAAGCATTTTGATGTTAGGGTTATTCCTCAACCCTGACTGTTCAATAATGAGGTGGGCGCTCGTTGCTGTGTTCAGCGCCCGGCAAAGCCTCATCGAGTGAGGCGATCCGTTCGGCCATTGAAGCGCACAGGCGCTCAAGCGTCATGATGGTTTCCTGTTGTTTTGTTAGGGCAGCATTAAGTTCAATCAGTGTCTGGTCCTGATGTGCGAGCTTCGTCTCTATGTCGATGAAGCGTTGTTCGGACATGGTGTTCTCCAGTTGCTGGCGACTGACCAGTGTATCCTAGGCGTTTTACAACACCGCTGCCCGCATGTCCCTGCTACGTTTTGACGAAGTCTCGCTGGAGTTTGGCGACCAGAAAATCCTGATTGACGCAGATTTCGCGATCGAGCCGGGAGAGCGTGTCTGCCTGATCGGCCGCAATGGCGCCGGCAAATCGACGACACTAAAGCTGATCAGTGGCGAAATCGATTTCGACCGCGGCGAGATCATACGCAAGTCCGACCTGGTCATCAGCCAGCTCGCACAAACTCTACCCGAAGCAATGAACCAACCGGTAAGAGATGTTGTCCGTTCCGGCCTTCAAGAAATCGAGGCGCTGCTCGTCGAGTACGAGCGCCGCTCGTCGCTCGACCTCGACACATCCGGGATGCAGGAGCTCGAAAAACTGCATGCGCGCATCGACGCCCGTGACGGCTGGCATATTGAGCAGCGCGTCGAATCGACAATGACCGATCTAAATTTGCCAGCCGATAGATCGATGCGTGATCTTTCCGGCGGTTGGCGGCGCCGAGTGGCGCTGGCGAAAGCCCTGGTACAAAAGCCCGATTTGTTGTTGCTCGACGAACCCACCAACCATCTCGACATTGCAACGATAAAGTGGCTCGAAGACCGCGCGTATGCGTATCCCGGCGCCGTCCTTTTTATCACCCACGATCGTGCGTTCCTGCAACGCCTTGCAACTCGTATTGTCGAAATCGATCTCGGCAAATTGACGAGCTGGCCCGGCGACTATGATGAATACTTGCGCCGCAAAGACAAAGCGCTTGCGGACGAGGCCACCGCGCATGCGCGCTTCGACAAGACGCTTGAGCAGGAAGAAGCCTGGGTTCGGCAGGGGATCAAGGCGCGACGGACGCGCAATGAGGGTCGCGTCCGTGCGTTAAAAAAAATGCGCGAGGAACGTGCCCAAAGACTGTCACGCGATTCGAAAGCTCGCATTCACATTGAGGAGGCAGAACAATCCGGTCGCAAGGTTATTCGCGCGCGCAATGTCTGCTTTCGCTATGACAAGCCGCTGATCGAAAACTTTTCGATCAAGATTACGCGTGGCGATCGTATAGGACTTATCGGCAATAATGGTGTCGGCAAGACTACGCTGCTGCGGCTGCTACTCGGGCAGCTCGAGCCACAGCTTGGCACGATCAAACATGGCACGAACCTCGAAATCGGTTACTTCGACCAGCTTCGGCAGTCCCTGGATCTGGAAAAATCCGTCGCCTATAACGTCGGCGAAGGCCGCACGTATATCAAGCTTAACGGCAAGGATCGGCATATCGTTGGCTATTTGAAAGGCTTTCTATTTAGCCCGAAGCGATCGATGACGCCGGTCAAATCACTTTCCGGGGGTGAGCGCAATCGTGTCATTCTGGCAAAGCTATTCACTGAAGCGGCGAATTTGCTAGTGCTCGACGAACCCACCAACGACCTCGATATCGAGACACTGGAAGTGCTTGAAGAAAAGCTCTGCGAATATCAGGGAACCCTCATCGTCGTTAGCCACGACCGAGAATTTTTAGACAACGTCGTCACAAGCACCGTTGTGTTCGAAGAGAATGGTCGCATTCAGGAATACGTGGGCGGCTATCGCGATTGGTTGCGTCAGGGTCATCAGCTAACCGAAACCGACGACCCGACCGTTGCGGAAGAGCGCAGGCGTCAGGCGTCGGCACGGAAAAAGCGGCAAAAGCCGACGAAACTCAGCTACAAAGACCAGCGTGAACTCGAGCAACTGCCAGATGAGATCGAAACGCTCGAAGCTCGGCTCGCAGAATTACAGCAAGTCTTGTCCGCGCCCGATTTTTATGCGCAAGAGCAGAAAATTGTTCAGGCAACACTCACCGAGCTCGCCGAAACAGAAGATCTGCTTCACGCCCGCGTTGATCGATGGGGTGTACTCGAAGCCCTACAACAGTCATATCAAGTGCAGGATTAGCGCAACCTGACATCCGAATCCACCGACGAACGACAGTGTTCGAACCCAAGAAATGGCGAACATATACATTGATTAATATTGCTTTCGTGCAGCCGCTATTTCGGCTGAACTTTGACAGGTCGTGTCAGGTAATAGCACTGATCGCTGAGAATCTGATCGGCCGGGTATTCCTGAATTTCAAACCCCAACGATCGGTAACACTTTAGCGCCGGCAGATTGTCGCGAAAAACGAACAACGAAAACTCACCGAGTGGCAGCAAAGTTGGGCCGACTGACATCAACATCGTCACAAGTTGTCGGCCGATTCCATTGCCGCGCCGATCCGGCCGCACAACTAACCGAGCCAGATTGATGCGACCATTTCGATCGTACATTTGGCCAAACGCACACAATTGTTCGGACGGGTCGCGTAGACTGAACGACGCCATTTCGGGCCAGTGGCAATCTTTTCGAAAGGACTCGCGCGTATAGGGGAAACGGAACTTAGGGCCGCCCCAAGTTATTACTTCGGCCTCGGTGTCGAACCAACCCATTAAGACGTCGATGTCGACTTCGTCGGATCGCTGTAGTGTCCACGCGTCGTTATGGGATTGCGCTTGCATGAAGGTATCGCTGCCGTCCCGGCCGGTCAGACCGTCAGCCGCTGGGCATCGTCTCCGCAAAATATCGGTCGAAGGCGCGATGTACAATCTCCGCAGATATGTTCGCCGCCTCAACAGCGGTGTTGAACTGATCCATTTCGGAAACGCTTACTGCACCATCCGCAGCAACCACCTTAAGCGCCATTAACGCAATATCTTCTTTCTCTTTGTCCGACAGCGTGCGCGCCAGGTCTGCCAGCGCCTGGCCAAGATTCGGCTGCTCGGCCATTTCACTCATCGCCCTTGTCAATAGTTCGAGGGATTCCGCGCTTTGTAACTCGAAGTGCTGCTGAATCAGTTCGATCATTTTTGCCGATTCTTCTGGTTCGATCTGACCGCTTCCTTTCGCAACATAGATCAATAAAGCCGCGACCAGAAATTTTGAATCATAAGCTACCGGGCCGTCGGTAGTTTCGACGATAAGTACGTTTCCGTCCAACGTTGATGTGATAATCGTGTCGCCCATAGCTTTGACGCCTATTTTGTCTTGTATGCCTTACGCATTCGTTTGACGGATTCGTTTATCAGTCGTTCCATCACCCTTTCGTCCACATCTGACAAACGCTTGATATAAAGGCAAGATTTTCCGTTTTTGTATTTTCCGAGTTTCTTCAATAGTCCATCGAATCGACTGACGCCGGGCATGATGTACACGCTCAACGCTTGCTTTCGAGGCGAAAACCCGATCAATGGCCATTCAAAATCTTTGCCGGCGGTATTAGTGTAATAGTAGGAACCGAAACCCACAATTTGCGTGCCCCACATTTTGGCACGCCTGCCGGTCGCCTTGCGCATCATTGCCGCTATTTTCTTGGCGTCCTTTTTCTTCTGGCCGTCTTCGATAGCATCGATAAAAGCCGAGACGCTGGCCTTGGTTGGTTTGGTTTTGAGCTCGGCCATCTTGCCCCTTCATCGTTCTTAGTGCTGCCGGGTACACCGCTGCATCATACCTCTAGCGGCACTACCGCCGTTAGTGCGACGTACCATACAATCGGTCTCCGGCATCGCCCAGACCGGGCACTATGTATTTGTTTTCATTGAGATGATCGTCGATCGCCGCCGCATAAACCGCGACGTCTGGGTGCGTGGCCTCAACGAGCTCGATGCCCTCGGGGCAGGTAACGATACACACGACAACAATATTATTGGCCCCGTTTTCCTTTAGCAGATCGATAGCAGCGACCGTCGAGCCGCCGGTCGCCAGCATCGGATCGATAATAATGCAGGTGCCACCCCGAATCTGAGGCGGAAATCGCTCGTAATAAGTAACCGGATTTTTGCTGATTTCATCTCGATACAAGCCAACAAAGCCGACGCGCGCAGTTGGCACGAGCTCGAGAATTCCATCCAGCATGCCAACACCCGCACGGAGAATCGGTACAACGACCAAGTCGGTATCGATTTTTCGACATTTCGCTTCAGCGACCGGCGTTTGCACCGTGACATTCTTGGTTCGGACATTTTTTAGCGCTTCGTAACAAATAAATTTTGTAATTTCGGTCGAAAGCTCGCGAAAGCGCTTGTGTCCCGTATCAACGTCACGAATGATCGCAAGTTTATGTTGCACGCATGGATGATCAACTAGTTCGGCCATCAATTTTCCCCTTGTTATTCTTTCTCCGCTTCTGCCGCCGACCAGAATGCATATTCAGTACCAACAGGGTCGGTAAAATGAAATCGTTGCCCTCCCGGAAATGAAAATATGTCCTGACTGATAGTCGCCCCAAGTTCGACGACGCGCTCACGGTCGCGTTCGAGATTTTCGCTATAGAACACAATCAGCACACCGGTCGATGGCGCTGGCTCATCCGATCGACGAAAGCCGCCCGCCAACCGACCATCACTAAAACTAATGTAATCAGCGCCCCATTCCTGACTGCTCCAGCCGAACAACGCGACGAAAAAGTCGCGGGCACATGCCGGATCAGTCACCGGGATTTCGACATAGTCAATTCGCTTTTCGAGGTTCATCGTGATGCCTCCAAATTGTGTTACTTGCGCTGTAGGCGGAGAATCGGCCTTTCCGCATCGACCAACACAGTGCCAAACTCGCCAGTTATCTCAAACGGCCCATCGTCCATACGCGTCAGTCCCTTGATAGCACCCAGCTCCAGCCTCGCGCTCGTGTCGCTCAGCGGCTCGTCCATTGCGACACCGTTCACGCTAACGGCCTCGCAATGCGGGAACTCGATCATGGCGGGTCGAACGCAATTTCTCTCCGCAGGTCGTGGCTTTTCATAGAAAGCGTGTTCCGGCGTAAGCAATACATCGACATCAATCATCAATGTGTCGCCCTCGACATGCCACGACAAAACATGGGACTTCGTCAGTTCAACACCGGTGAATTCACGCAGTTGGCGCCAGTCGACCCCTTCATTCGTCACACTCATTGATTAGCGTGATTCGCGGACTGGCTGTTCACGATTCTCGGTACCTTGGCCCGGCGTCACGAATAGCATGCGCGTCGGTCGGTGCGGATTGGCGGTATGCCAGATTCCTTTCGGCACTAGGACGAATGCACCGGACTCACTAAGGCGGACGGTCTTATCGCCGTCGGGCAGCGCCAAAGTCATTTCGACGTCACCGTCGAGTAGACAGACGAATTCATCGCCGGCCGGATGCATTTCCCACGTTGGCCAGGCATCGGCAAACGCAAAACTCGAAATTAGTGTGCGCCCTTTGAAGTCTCCGTACGTCGCGTCGATGTCCGCCCAAATTGTGTCGGTAACGCCTATCGTCTCGGCAACGAAGTTCGAATCGGTAACAACGAAAGTCGAATCAAGCTGTTTCGGTGTTGCCATCAGAGGTTCCTCCGTTGCCGTTAGTTCGTCAACTCGAGCCCGAGGGCTTTCATGAAGCGTTTTTTGTCCGCCGGCGAAATCATGACGCTTTTTTTGCCTGAATAGCGGATCCGTAGCCTGTCGAGGGACAGCGCAGGTGATGAAATGGGGCTGCGAGTTCGTTCGACCGATGTTATCTCATCAATTGGCACCTTCCAACGAATCGGCCCCGCGACGATCTTGAGTGTATTCTTGTCAACACTGTAGTATGTGCCAATCGACATCCATATAAGCAATGCGACCACAATAAGGGTTCCGCCGATCATTACCAACGCCTCCAAGGCACTTGTGTTCTGATACGCAAAGGAAACGAGCGCTATAAGCAGTATCACCACTGTCGCGGCCAGCAGCAGAGCAATCCACCAGTCTATTTTTGAGCGAAACCGTTTTGCTGTCACCTGCTCATCCGAAGGTCGAACCGACCCAAGCGCCAATCAAATGCGACAATACTACAACTAGGCTCGCGATCCCGACGTGTTCCGCAATTATCGGCAGCGCGCGCTCATGCTGCGCTTTGGCGAGAAAATAGCTCAGCACGATAATAACGACCATGCCCCAGGCAATTGAGACCCAGACGGCCTGCTGCAGTGGCAGTAGTAGCAGCGGAATGGCGAAACTTCCGGCGAACACAAACTTAGTAATAAACGTCGAGATCGTCGCAGACCAGACATGATTGTGCGTCGTATTTGGATCTGCCTCTTCGGCCAGATGTATTCCAAGCGCATCCGACATCGAGTCTGCAACGGCAATGACAAGTATTCCGCCGAGTACGGCAGCGAGCGAATGTGTGCCGGCATTCAGCCCGGTAAGCAGACCAATAGTCGTTATGACGCCGGACGTGGCGCCGAAGAAAAGCCCTGTGCGGGCGCCGTCACTGCGTAGAAAGTCCATGGCCTCACCATCACCAATCAATACCATAGAGGCTAATGTCTTCGCTGTCCCCCGGCATTCTGATCATTCTCTCAAACTTCAATCCAAGTTTCTCGATAAGCCCAATTGACGCGGCGTTACCGGGCGACACGATTGCAGTCAACCGTGGCAACCCCAAGCCGTGTTTCGCATGCTCAACGACAGCCATGGCAGCTTCACTCGCATAGCCCTTGCCGCAATACTCTGGTAACAACGCAAAACCGACGTCCGGGTCGTCAAGATTGTCGCGCCTGAAGAGCCCGCAAATGCCAATGGCTTCGTCGTTCTCGAGCAGTGACACGCGGTATGGTCCATATCCGTACTCACTGTACAATTTCAGCGGCCCATCGGAGAATGCCTGCACCGCGTCATCTTTAGTTCGAATTCCGCGATCGCCGACATGGCGAACAAACGCCGGATCGTTCCAGATCGATAACAGCAGCTCTGCATCGTCGATGCTCAGCCACCGTAGCTGCAGTCGCTTCGTTCGCAACGATGGGCGATGCTGCGTCAACGCCAAAGCCCGCCGAGAAAAAAGTGCGAGACGGCAACGACGAGCACCGCGCAGAAGTTGATGTCCATCGGTATTTTCATATCCTAGTTGAACAGCATGATTCCCACCCATGGTTTATAAACCATGAGCACAAACAAGGCGAGCACGGCCAAGAACGCGGGAATTCCGAGCGCCATCCACCAGCGCATGAGTCGGCGATATTGGCTTGGCTCAACGCCTTTGCCTATCAAATTTCGTATGTGGATCTGGATCCAGACTACCGGCAGCCAACAAGCACCGACCAATGCGAATAAGGTGATAACGACGGCAAACCACAGTGACAAATAGGAAATGCCGATCTGACTTGTCAGCCACAATCCAGTGGCCAGTTGAACGACTACGGCTGGTGTCGTAAACAACCAGTCTGCCTGCACAACGTGCGCGGTTGTCACTCGCATCGCCTCGTCGCTTTTGCTCTGCCACGCTCGCAACATGAAAAAGGCAGTTCCTAGGCCCGTACCAAACAGCACGGTAGAACTTAAGATATGAAGAAGTTTGACAGCCAAATATCCATCCATATCAGTTTCTCGCCTCAAGAAAGCGAGCAGACACACTAAACTCCTGCAGCTCGGTCTTAAATTCGTCGAGCGTGAATAGTCCCATACACGCGTGAGCACCGTTCCGTATCAAATTACCGTGCAAAAGTTTTTTTGCAATGACAATACTCGGCGTGCACGGAATTTCCGGCCCGTGGTTGTCTTCTGCAATCAACAACCACTTGCGGTCAACGGGCGCACCCAATTCAGTTTCACCGGTAACGCGCACCGTCATAGCGCCACGATCTGAGCCAAATTTTTGGAATAATTTGCCAACGGCCGTAAACGAACTCCCATACCGCGACCAGTCTTTGACGACACCGACGCGCGCGATCCAGGCCATCGACCACAGCGTCAAATGTTCCCACGGCGCCGCCAATGCGGCGTGAAAACTCACGGTCTGCAAGTCTGGCGCATAGCGTGGCAACAATATCGTATCTGGTACGTCACAGACGGCTGAAAGTCGCCATCCGATCTGCGGAATACGCCGCACTTGCAGGTCCTGCCACCCGTACAAGGTCTTGCTCTGTCCATTTTCGATACTGTCGAACGCTTTGCCACAGTAGCTCAGCACCGCTTTAACGGTGCCAAGACCACGTGGGGTTCTCTGTGCCGGTGCAATGCAGGATCTTATTGACCTAATCCGATGCATGGTGTTTCGGCATTCATCGATAATAGCCGCTGGAACTGCCGGCAATGTACTAGCTCCCGATATCAATGCCACGCCGGCGCCACGAGCAGCAGCATCTAGCGAATCGATACCGGCGACAAATTCGCGCCCATCGGCTAAGTCGATGTAGTGGCAGCCCGCGGCAATGCACGCTCTTGCGACGGTGTATTGCTGCCCCTGATAGGGGCCTGCAGTGTGAATGACGACATTCGGAGCAAATTCACCTAGACGCTCGGTCAATGAAGCGGTGTTTTGATCAAGTTCTGTGGCAAAGATCTGAGACGTGTTGCCTGATCTTGCGATGTCAACAACGAGCTCTTGAGCGCGATTCAGGCTGCGACTCGAAATAACAAGTTCGATTCGGGAATCGTTTGCGAGTCGCCGGCAAATTCGGGCACCAAAGTGTCCGGTACCGCCCAAAATCAGAATTCTTCCCGAACCGTCCACGACAGACGGCAGCACTAGGCTGGCGAAACCCCGTCGAAAAAGTCCACGACACCGGTTTCGAGCGAATATTCGGCCCCAACGATCGTTAACGCATGATCGTTGATGAAGGATTCGATTATCCTCGAACCGTGTCTGAGCGCATTCGCGGCATACCGCACATTCTCGCGAACCGCTTGATACACCAAGTCATCGTAGTCATCGATTTCATCGAGCAATCCTTCGACCGACGGTCGAACGCGACTGACAATAGCCGCCATGTTCCCAGATTGATTTGTTGCCGGCCGGCGCAGCTCCTCAATTGTCGCTTCGATTGCGCCGCATTGAGTGTGGCCGAGGACAACGACCAGTTGCGTGCCAAATTTCTGCACGGCGAATTCAACACTGCCGATTTGTGACGGCTGGACAATGTTGCCGGCAATGCGGATGACAAACAGATCTCCGATGCCCTGATCGAAAACAACCTCAATCGGCACTCGGGAATCCGAACAGCCGAGAATGATCGCAAACGGCTCCTGCGCGGCGGCCAGCCTGCGGCGCACATCATGGCTAATATCCAACGTCATCTCATCGGCAACATAGCGCTGATTACCGGCGCGAAGCCGCAGGAGAGCTTCTGCCGCATTAACGCTCATAACGGGCGGTACTCACCCCCCGGACCCGGAGTGGCATACAGAATCTTGGACGGTGCCAATATGTCGACGCGATGCCAGACACCTTTTGGTACGACGAGTCCGTCACCGGGCTGCATGTCGACGTCCGCCAGATTCTCGTCCTCAAAGACGACGTTAACGTGTCCGCTGATCAGGTACAGCACTTCGTCGCCATCCGGGTGCATTTCGCCGCCGTGCGGCGAGTTTTCGGACATTTCAGCGATACCGATCGTAAACCCGTCAACAGGCAACGGCGGATCCGCCTGCGCGGCGACCAGTCGCGCCAGAAGATCCCTGCCGATGCCAACGGTATCGTCGCGTGCATCGAATCGTGTCGGCGCCTTCATCCCAGCCGCCGAATCCCTATCGCGTCGCGAATCTCCTCGAGATACGGTACGGCAATTTCACGTGCACGCGCTGCACCCTTTCGGAGCTCTGCCTCGACAATGGCCGGGTCGCCAGTCAGGCGCTCATATTTGTCCCTGGCCGGCGTTATATGGTCATTGATGTATTCGAACAAAATTTGTTTCATCTCTCCCCAGGCAATGCCTTCGGCATATCGCTTGGCGATCGCGTTGGTTTCCGCGTCGTTCGCGAAGGCTTTGAAAATGTCGAACAAGGTACTATCCGCGGTATTTTTCGGCTCACCTGGCTCGAGACTGTTGGTCTTGATTTTCATGATGAGCTTGCGCAATTGCTTCTCGGGCGCGAATACCGGAATGGCATTGTTGTAACTCTTTGACATCTTGCGGCCATCGAGGCCAGAAAGGACCGCCGTGTTGTCGTCAATTACGGGTTCCGGCAATACCAAAACGTCGCCGTAGTGATGATTAAAGCGCTGCGCTACATCCCTGGCCATCTCGACGTGTTGCTTTTGATCACGCCCAACCGGCACCTTGGTTGCCTTAAACATCAGGATGTCGGCCGCCATCAGGATCGGATAGCTGTACAGAGCCATGGTGATGCCCTTGTCAGGATCCTTGCTGCCGCTATCTACGTTGACCTGGACCGCGGCCTTATAAGAGTGCGCACGATTCATCAGGCCCTTTGCGGTCATGCTTGACAGGATCCACGTAAGCTGCGGTATTTCCGGGATGTCCGACTGACGGTAAAAAATTGCGTGTTCCGAATCCAGGCCTAATGCCATCCATGCGGCCGCAATCTCTAGCGTCGAGCGGCTGATATTTTCTGGGTCTTCGTTTTTCGCAAGCGCATGCAAATCGGCAAGGAAATAAAAATTTTTCTTGCCGCGGTCCTTGCTGGCCTCGATTCCGGGACGAATGGCACCGACATAATTGCCGATATGCGGCGTACCGGTTGTCGTTATTCCGGTTAGATAGATATCCTGACTCATTAGTAGCCCGCTGCCTGTCCGTCCTTCCTAACTTCCGACGCTCCGTAGTAAACACCCTCTTGCTCGTCCCACAGAATTGCTTGGTAACCGCCGAAGCTACCGTCGCTGTCGCCCAACGTGTGGCCGAGAGCCTTCAAAGCAATACGAATCTCTTCGCTGAACGTCGATTCAAGGTGCACGACACCACCATCGGACATTGTCGTTCCGGTCGGTTGCGACGAGCCGGTGTGATTGATCCGCGCCGCGTCGCCAGCCTCTTGCAGGTTCATGCCGAAGTCCACCATGTTCACAATAATCTGCGCGTGCCCTTGCGGCTGCATCGCACCACCCATCAGCCCAAAACTGATGAGCGGCGCGCCATCCTTCATGACGAATGCTGGAATGATGGTATGAAACGGGCGCTTGCCGGGTTCAAGTACATTGGCATGTGCCTCGTCGAGCGCAAATAGATTGGCACGATTCTGCAATACGAAACCGAGTTCGCCGGGGATCATTCCGGATCCCATGCCGACGTAATTGCTTTGAATTAACGACACCATATTGCCGTTGCTGTCGGCAACCGTCAGATAAATCGTGTCGCCGTCGTTGAGCTTCGCATCGCCCGCCGGATAGGATTTTGCCGCCGTAGCCTGTGTCAACAACGCACGACGTTCACTTGCGTACTCTTTTGAAATCAGACGATCAACCGGCACGCCCGCGAAGTCCATGTCGACGTAATACTTGGCGCGATCCTCGAATGCGAGTTTTTTCGCCTCGACGAAGGTATGAATATACTCGACACTGCCGAAACCCATCGCGGCAATATCATAGCCTTCAAGGATGTTAAGTATCTGCAGCGCCGCTATGCCCTGCCCGTTCGGTGGTAGCTCAAACACGTCCCATCCGCGATAGTTCGTTGCTACCGGCGCCACCCATTCGGATTTATGGGCCGCCAAATCATCATAGCGCAGCAGGCCGCCGTACTCCGTCATGAACGAATCAATGCGACGGGCTATATCGCCTTTATAAAAGGTGTCGCGACCTCCGTCGGCGATCATCTCGTAGGTTTTGGCCAGCTGTGTATTCTTGAATAGCTCTCCCGTCTTCGGAGTATGTCCACGCGGCATGAAAGTCTCGACAAAACCGGGATACTCGCCAATGCGTTTCTTGTTCAGTTCGAAGTATTGCGCGATGACTTCCGAGACCGGGAAGCCGTTCCTGGCGTAGTGAATCGCCGGCGCCAACAGATCCTTGATCGGCAATCGGCCGTAGCGGCCGTGAAGCTCGAACCAACCGTCGACCGCGCCGGGAACGCTGACCGGCAACGGGCCGAATCGTGGTATCGAGTCAAGGTTGTTGTCGCGGAAGTATTCCAGCGTCATCAGTGCCGGCGCACGTCCGGATGCGTTCAGACCGACAAGTTCCTTGTTCTCCGCGTCCCACACAATGGCAAACAGGTCGCCGCCTATGCCGCAGCCTGTTGGCTCCATCAGTCCAAGTGCGGCATTTGCGGCGATCGCCGCATCGATAGCGCTGCCGCCGGCCTTGAGGATGTCGAGCGCGATCTGTGTTGCCAACGGCTGGCTCGTCGCCGCCATGCCGTGCGGCGCAATGACCTCGGAGCGTGAGGCATGCGGGCTGCCAGACACACGATCGTACCCCGGAATAGTCTCGGCCACGCTTACACTCCCCAATACCATCATCGCCATGCCGGCAATGCCTGCAACTGTTCTGAACATTGGATTCCCCTTGCAAGGGCGTCAATGATGCCTAGATTATCGGCACTTTGAAACTCGTCACACGCTTAAACGGGTGCTCGCCGGGACGCCGATGCATCGGTATCATCGGAGACCATGAACGCCGACTACTCAAATCGCAATGCCGATCTTGGAGCACTGTATCCGGACCACTTGAGCGCCGTAATGGCTCGGCACGACGACGCGCTCGAAAAGTCCGGTGCCGCCCACGCGGTCATTTTCTCCGGTTGCCCGCGTTATTCGTTTCTGGACGACAATACTTATCCGTTCCGGCCAAACCCGCATTTTGTCAGCTGGCTGCCGCTGACAGACTTACCGCTGTCCTACATTGTTTACACGCCCGGTGAAAAGCCGCGGCTAATCTATTATCAGCCACAGGACTACTGGCATTCGGTGCCTGGTGTGCCAGAAGGCTATTGGACATCAGGATTTGATGTCCGCGTTGTGCACGCGGCAGACGACGTCATCGAACATTTGCCGGCGGAACGCGACAAATGCATCTTTATTGGTGAGCTCGACGACCCGGCACACGCATTCGATATCGAACGCATTAATCCATCGTCGACAATGAATATTCTGCACTTTGCGCGCGGGCGAAAAACCGCCTACGAACTTGCTTGCATGCGTCTCGCGTCACGTCGAGGCGTTGCAGGACATCGCGCGGCAGAGACTGCTTTTCGCAACGGCCAGTCCGAATTCGAGATACATCAGGCGTATTGCAAAGCCGTGAGCCTCGCGGACAATGAGCTGCCCTACGGAAACATCATTGCGCTAAACGAGCACGGTGCCATTCTGCATTACACTGATCTTGATCGAGATGCACCGTCCGAACAGCGCTCGTTCCTGATCGATGCGGGCGCCCAGGTACATGGCTATGCGTCTGATATCACGCGCACTTACGCCCTCGCAGACGCGCAGTTTATGAATCTGATCGAACGCATGGATGCATTGCAGCGGGACATCGTCAGCCGGGTGCGAGTCGGCATCGATTTTCGCGAGCTGCATATTGAAACGCACCGATTGCTTGGGGGCGTGCTTGTCGATGCCGACATTGCGAGCGGAGATCCTGACACACTGCTGGCAAGCGGCGTCACGTCGGCTTTTTTGCCGCATGGACTGGGTCATTTGCTCGGCGTACAAGTGCACGATGCCGGCGGTCATATGGAAAACGAGTCGGGCAACGTCATCGATCCGCCCAGCGGGCACCCATTCCTGCGATTGACGCGTGTCCTCGAAGAAGACATGGTGCTGACCATCGAGCCCGGCCTGTACGTCATCGACATGCTACTCGAAGAACTGCGCGGAAGTCCGGCCGAAGCGCATGTCAACTGGAACACCGTTAAGTGGCTGAGACCCTTTGGTGGTATCCGCATCGAAGACAATGTTCGCGTACTGCCTAATGGACAGGAAAATATGACGCGCGACGCATTTGCGGCTGCATAACGGAGATTTGCATGATTTTTAGCGACAAGACGGTCATCGTGACTGGCGCTTCCGAGGGCGTCGGTGCGGCGACTGCAAGACTCTTCGCCGACGCCGGTGCTAATCTGATGCTCGTCGCTCGCGGCAAAAAGAAACTCGAGGCGATCGCCGAGGAGTTGCGCGACAAGACACGTGTAGAAATCTTCGCGATGGACGTCGCTGATCCGGAAGCCTGCGTCAATGTATTCAAGAAGGCGGACTTCGAGTTTGGCCAAATCGATATTCTTGTCAACAATGCGGGCTTTCATGCGCGTGGCAATGTAGACACTGTATCTGCCGACGATCTCAGCAGAATGATCGACGTAAATCTTCGCGCACCAATCATGCTGACAAGAGTCGCGCTGCCATATCTGCGCGAAGCTGGCGGCGGCGCGATCATCAACGTCGGCTCGCTGGCCGGTCGCACACCGGTACCCGGCAGCGCGACCTACGCGGCAAGCAAAGCCGGATTACGTGCGTTTACCTATTCGATCGCGGAAGAAGCGGCCAAGTACAAGATAAAGTTCGCTATTGTTTCGCCGGGACCCATCGATACGGGCTTTATCATGTCAGATTTGGATAATGTTTCTGACCTCACAATGTCTCAGCCAATTAGCACCGCGGAGGACGTGGCGCAGGCCATTCTTGATCTTTGTGGCAATAATCAACGCGAACAAGCCTTGCCGGCAATCAGCGGAGTCTTAACGACACTGAGCTACTTGTTTCCGCGGCTTGGCCGCAAGATGCGGCCCTTGCTAGAGCGCAAGGGCAAGCGCACTAAGGCGAAGCTAAAAGCTGAAGCTAAGAAAAAATAGGGAAAATTCGTAATGACGTTGCCGGAACGCCGGCAAGCTTACGGGCGCTACGAGTTCAAAAACCTAGGTAACTTTTTATTTTTCTCCACAACGACGACTCCCAGCCATAAACCTCAAGCTGCTCGGGGTCGAACGCAGCAGCCGGCAATTCAGTGTCCGGCTGGAGGGCCTCGTTGGCGGCGACATCCTCGGGGCGCATCTCAAGCTCGCCTTGCTTGCCTTCGGTAGGCGTTGTCAGTCCGTCAACCGCAAGACTCAGGTACGGCAATACGTCATCGTCGACAATGTCGTCGAGAAAAACCGCGTCCGGATCGAACGCCTCCTTGGAAAGGATGACGCAATCGTCAAATGCCGAATCTTCGCTAATTAGTCTGTCCTCACCTACGTGACCCATTACTTTAATCACTTCCGCCTCATTACACTGTGAGGCGACTCACAGGTCCGCGAAAAATTTACAATTTCCCTTTATTCATCAGCCTGTTAGCTTACATAAATAGCGCCCTGTGGATTATGTTAGTTGACGGCTGCACGCCTCCTCCAAGCTCTAAACAGGGCAATTCCCGATTGCTAACGCTTTATTTCTACTGACATTATTTCCGGCCATCGGGGTACACTAAACGGCCACTGATAGCGTGGTCCAACACGATCTAAAATCCGAACAAATGACCCGCACTGACTTTATTCCCGCGCTACTCGTTGCCATGACCTTGCTCATTGGCTGCGATGATGGCTCGAACGACGGCACGCAAGGCACGATGCGTGGCGGTGCTACCAAGGTGGTCACTGTACAGGTCGAATTGCAGCCACTCGTCGATCAGATTGAGGCGCTGGGCACGGCAAATGCGTACGAGTCGATCGAAATTCGGCCACGTATATCCAGCCTCATCGAGATCATCGCATTTGAAGAGGGTCAGCTAGTCAGTGCCGGCGATCTTCTCGTTGAATTGGAAAACAGCGAGATCGTCGCCGGTCTCGCGCTAGCCGAAGCCAGCCTGTCGGAAAGCCGTAGTCTCTATGATCGTAACAAGTCGCTATCATCGTCGCAGGCGATTTCGGCCTCAAACCTCGAACAGCTTCTCGCCCAAGTCAAAGTGGACGAGGCTCGGGTGCAGGCTGCGCGTGCACGACTTGCGAACACAAGAATTCACGCGCCATTTTCCGGACGAATCGGTTTGCGGCGGGTCAGCCCGGGCAGTTACGTCGATGCATCGACGGTCATTACGACACTTGATGACATCAGCAAAATCAAGCTGGACTTTTCGGTGCCGGAGACCTTTCTAAGAGCGGTCAAAGACGGCATGGACATCATCGCCCATAGTATCGTGTTCCCTGAGCGCATATTTGCCGGCACGATTCTCAGTGTCGATACACGGGTCGACCCGGTGTCTCGCGCCGTACAGGTCCGCGCGTTGATACACAATGACGATGGTGCGTTGAAACCCGGCATGTTTATGACGGTCGACCTGCAACAGGATCAAGGCGCCGTGTTGATGGCGCCCGAGCAGGCCGTCGTACCTGAAGGTACATCGCAATTTGTATTCGTTGTCGCGGACGGCGTTGTCAGCAAACGAGCGGTTACGCTGGGACGTAGAATTCCAGGCTTCGTTGTCATCCGCGAGGGCCTCGCCAAGGGCGAATCGATCATTACCGAGGGAACCGGCAAAGTCCGCGACGGATCACAGGTCGAAAGTCTTGATCAGGCATCCGCGACCATGCAACGGGCCACGAACGAAGGCTAGCCTGAATGCTAATTTCCGACATTTCGGTTCGTCGCCCAGTATTTGCAGCTGTCATCTCGTTGATACTGGTCATCATCGGGCTCATGTCCGTACAAAGTATGTCGATACGCGAATATCCAGACATACAACGGCCTGTAGTCGGAATTAGCACCAGCTATCGCGGCGCTGCATCTGACATCGTCGAGCGTCGCGTCACACAGATTCTCGAGGACCAGATCGCCGGCATATCGGGAATCACAAAAATATCGTCGCGAAGCTTCGACGAGCAATCGAATATTACGCTGGAATTCTCACGCGACCGGGACGTGGATGATGCTGCCAACGACGTTCGAGATCGAGTCTCACGCGCACTCAACAATCTACCCGATGAAGCCGATCCGCCCGAGGTATCCAAACAGGACAGATTTGCTGAAACGACAATGTGGATCAACGTGTCGAGCGAATCGCGATCAATCATGGAAGTCTCGGACTATGCCCAACGCTACCTTATAGATGCTCTGTCGGTTGTTGACGGAGTCGCGTTGGTTCGTGGCAGTGGCAGTCGAAGACCCGCGATGCGTGTCTGGGTTGACCCGAAGAAGCTCGCGGCGCGTAGCCTGACCGTCACCGATATCGAGGACGCGTTGCGTCGTGAGAATGTGCAGATACCGTCGGGTCGGCTCGAGTCGAGTGCGCGCGAGTTCACGCTCAGAACGGATACCGGATTTCGCTCCGTGACCGATTTTGAACAGCTCGTGCTAAAGCGAGGCACAGACAATTATCTGGTCCGCCTTGGGGAAGTCGCCAGTATCGAGATAGCCCCGGAAAACGTGCGCAGCTTTTCACGCACCGATGGCGCGACCGGAATGAGCCTTGCCATCGTGCCTCAGGCACAAGCCAATATTCTTCAGGTTAACTCCAACGTCGTGAAACGAGTCGAGGAATTACAGCCAACTCTACCCGATGACATTATCCTCAGTATCAACTGGGACAATGCGATGTTTATCCGGGCATCGATCAAGGAGGTCGCGAAAGCACTGGGTCTGGCGCTGCTGCTGGTATTGATCGTCATATACGGCTTTATTGGCACAGTCCGCGCCACGATGATTCCTGCGGTAACGATTCCGATTTCCATCATTGCCGCATTCATCGTGATGGCCGCTCTCGGTTTCTCGCTTAATACGCTGACCCTACTCGGCTTTGTACTCGCGATCGGTCTTGTCGTCGACGACGCCATCGTCGTTCTAGAAAACATTGCTCGACGAATTGAAGGCAACGAGCCGACATTGCTCGCAGCAACGAACGGCAGTCGCGAAATTGCATTCGCCGTCATCGCAACAACACTGGTTCTGGTCGCCGTCATTCTTCCGGTGTCGTTCATGCCCGGCAACGTTGGTCTCGTATTCGGCGAATTCGGTATCTCGCTTGCAGCGGCAGTGTGTTTCTCAAGTCTGATCGCATTAACGCTGGTTCCGATGATGACGTCGAAACTATTCGCTGATAATCGCCTACACCGCAGCCGTATGACACATGCAGTTGATGGTCTCTTTCGCAGGCTCGCGAATCGGTATGAAGGGCTGTTGCGCAGCTCAATTCGTCGTCCGGCAATCGTCATTGCTACCGCTCTGCTGATATTCGTCTCCAGCCTGACGCTGCTCAGCAAGTTGCCGTTTGAGTACATGCCTCGCGAAGATCGCGCTGTCGCGATGATTTCTATAACCGCGCCTGACGGCGCGAGCTTGGACTACACACTTGGCTACGTGAAGGCGGCCGAACGTATCGTATTGGCAGACAAAGAGGCCGGAGATGTGCGTCGGGTGTTAGGACGTTCAGGCAACCGAGGCGGTGGCGCCGATGTCAACACAGCGAGGATTTTCGCACCGCTGGAAGTCTGGTCAGAACGTGACCGGTCCGCGCAGGAACTCGTACAAAGTTGGAACCGACAGCTGGTCGATCTACCCGGGGTCGAGGCATTTGCTATGGCGCCTGGCGCATGGAGCCTTGGGCAAAGCAGCCGGCCACTGCGCATTGTGCTTGGCGGAACGAGTTACGAGGAACTCGCGTCATGGCGCGACATCGTCATGCGGGAAGCGGAAGAAATCCCTGGGCTCTCGAATCTACAATCCGACTACCGGGAACGAAAACCAAAAATCGACGTATCTATCAATCGGGATCGCGCGGCAGATCTTGGCGTTTCTTTGGCAAATGTCGGCCGGACGTTAGAGACGATCCTGGGCTCGCGCGTCGTCACGACATTCATGGACGGCGGCGAAGAATATCGCGTGATTTTGCAGGGTGCCGACGAGCGCCGCCAGACGCCCAGCGATCTCGATAATATTTATGTTCGATCGTTCAATTCCGGACAACTGATTCCGCTGTCGAATCTTGTGACACTTAAGGAAGTCGCCGGGCCTGTCGATCTGCGTCGATTTGACCGATTGAGATCGGTCACAATTAGTGGCAGCCTCAATCCCGGTTACTCGCTTGGCGCGGCAATTTCCGACCTCGAAAAGATTATTGAGGAAAAATTGCCGCGGTCTGCGAAACTTAATTTCGACGGCGAATCACGCGACTTCAAAAATACGGGAAACGCAATTCTCCTGACTTTCGTTCTGGCGTTAACGATTGCCTATCTCGTACTAGCCGCACAATTCGAGAGCTTCAAACATCCACTTATTATTATGACGACGGTACCGCTGGCAATTACCGGCGCATTGGTCGGATTGTGGGTATTTGGCGCAACGATCAACGTTTTTAGTCAAATTGGTGCCGTCATGCTCATTGGCCTCGCGGCAAAAAATGGCATCCTGATCGTCGAATTCGCGAATCAGCTGCGTGATCGTGGCCTAGAATTCAAAGAGGCCGTAATAGCGTCATCAAAGACACGCCTGCGACCGGTGCTGATGACAAGTATGTGTACGGCCTTTGGCTCCATTCCACTCATTCTGGCGTCGGGCGCCGGTGCCCTGTCGCGGCGGTCCATAGGCGCGGTCGTATTTTTCGGCGTTACATTTTCCGTGTTACTGACACTGGTCGTCGTACCAACCGTCTACAGCCTGCTGGCGAAGAACACCCGATCGCCCGAGTACGTCGCCCACCTTATTCACAAGCTATCCAAGGCAGCCGACGAAGCGCCCGCCCGATCGTGACGGCCATTCAGGCTGGGCATGGCGTGCTTTTCATCAGCGGTAATGCGTTGCGCCCGCGCGTTCGTGACTCTGGGAAAGGCCGAAGACGGCGTGCTTTTCATCCGAAGTAAAGCGCAGCGCCAGCGAGCCATGAGGATGAGAAGTACGTCATCTTCGGCCTATTGAGAATGTCGGAGATAAAAAAGCCGGGTATCTACCCGGCTTTTCGTTTCCTTGATTTGTAGCGCTACTAGGTTTCGGCGGGTTCTTCTATTGCTGCTTTTTCTGTCAGCATGACGATGGCCATTGGCGCAGCGTCACCCGGACGCGGGCCGGTTTTCAAGATGCGAAGATATCCGCCTGGACGATCCTTAAAACGCGGACCAAGTTCCGAAAACAACTTACCGACCACTTCCTTGTCACGCAGACGATCGAATGCGAGACGGCGGTTCGCAACGCTGTCTTCTTTGGCGAGCGTAATCAGCGGCTCGACGACGCGGCGAAGCTCCTTCGCCTTTGGCAAAGTCGTGCGGATCGTCTCGTGCTTCAGCATTGACGTCGCCATGTTGCGAAATAGCGCCTTGCGATGAGAGCTATTGCGGCCCAGTCGACGGCCGGATTTTCTATGACGCATTTGTCTGTCCTAGGAAAACGTGATTTTAAAGTGTGAGCTCGTGCTCCGGACGCAAGCTTGCCGGCGGCCAGTTATCGAGACGCATGCCAAGGCCGAGGCCGTGTCCTTCAAGAACTTCCTTGATTTCGGTCAGCGATTTCTTGCCCAGATTCGGCGTACGTAGAAGCTCAACCTCGGTCCGCTGTACCAAATCGCCGATGTACATAATGTTCTCTGCTTTCAAACAGTTAGCTGATCGAACAGTCAGTTCGAGCTCATCAACCGGACGCAGTAAAATCGGATCGACTTGATTCTCAGCCTGAGCACCAATGCCTTCTTCCTGACCTTGCAAGTCAACAAACACTGACAGTTGATCCTTCAGAATGCTCCCGGCGCGACGAATCGCCTCTTCGGGATCGATCGTGCCATTGGTTTCAATGTCAATGATCAGTTTATCGAGATCGGTGCGCTGTTCTACGCGGGCAGCTTCGACATTGTAGGTCACGCGATGCACCGGGCTGAATGACGCGTCGAGCTGCAGGCGACCAATTGGGCCCGCCTGCTCTTCAAACGCCGGGCGCTGTGTCGCCGGCCGATAGCCGCGACCGCGCTCAACTCTGAGGATGACGTTCAATTCGCCGACACTTGTCAGATTTGCGATGACAAGTTCCGGGTTCATGACTTCAACATCATGGTCAAGTTGGATATCCCCGGCCGTGACCGGGCCTGGGCCCTTTTTCGATATCCGCAGCTCGGCAGTGTCGCGCGTATTCATGCGCACCGCGACCTGTTTCAGATTCAGAAGAATGTCGACGACATCCTCCTGGACTCCTTCAATGCTCGTATATTCGTGTAGCACGCCCTCGATTTCTGCCTCGGTAACCGATGCACCAGGCATCGACGACAACAGAATACGGCGCAGCGCATTGCCGAGCGTATGACCAAAGCCGCGTTCGAACGGCTCGATGGTGACCTTCGCTTGCAGATCGTTGACCGGCGCGACTTTGACAACACGCGGTTTCAGAAATTCGTGTACAGATTCCTGCATGGGTAAATACCTTCCTAACTACTTGGAGTAAAGCTCGACGACGAGGTTTTCATTGATGTCCGGCAGGATTTCCTCCCGGTCGGGCAGCGCTTTCAAAACACCCGCCATTTTCTTCGCATCCACGTCGACCCACTCGGGTAATCCGACCTGGCCCGCAATTTCGATTGCACTTTGAATACGAAGCTGTTTTCTGGCTTTCTCGCGAATACCCACGGCATCGCCGGCTCTCAATTGCGCCGACGGGATGTTAACGACTTTGCCGTTAACTTCGATGCTCTTATGGCTCACGAGTTGACGGGCTTCGGCGCGCGTTGCGGCAAAGCCCATGCGATAGACGACATTGTCCAAACGGCCCTCAAGTAAGCGCAACAGGTTTTCACCGGTCGAGCCCTTAAGCTGAGCAGCACGTTTGTAATAATTGCGGAACTGGCGTTCTAGCACACCATACATTCGACGCAGTTTTTGTTTTTCACGCAGCTGCATACCGTAATCCGACACACGTGGACGACGCTGCGCAGCACCGCCCGGCGGTATGTCAAGCTTGCACTTTGACTCGAGCGGACGAACTCCACTCTTAAGAAACAGATCCGTGCCTTCGCGGCGGGACAGTTTGCATTTTGGTCCTAAATATCTTGCCATGAGTTATGAACCTCTATACTCGGCGTTTTTTCGGTGGACGGCAGCCGTTGTGAGGAATTGGCGTCACGTCTTCGATGTTTTGGATACGAAAGCCCAGCGCATTCAGCGCACGTACTGCGGACTCGCGGCCCGGGCCCGGTCCACGAACTTGCACGTCTAGGTTTTTGACGCCGAATTCCAGTGCGGCCTTGCCCGCTTTATCGGAGGCAACCTGTGCTGCGAAAGGCGTCGATTTACGTGAGCCGCGGAATCCGCAGCCACCTGCCGTCGCCCAAGACAATGCGTTGCCTTGACGATCTGTGATCGTAATGATCGTATTGTTGAAGGAAGCGTGGATATGCGCGACCGCATCGACCACATGCTTTTTAACCTTCTTTTTCTTAGCTTCTACCATTTCAATTTATCTCTTAATCGGACGTCGAGGCCCTTTACGTGTGCGGGCATTCGTGCGGGTACGCTGACCACGTAGCGGCAAGCCGCGCCGGTGACGAATACCACGATAACTACCAAGATCCATCAAGCGCTTAATGTTCATCGACACTTCGCGGCGTAGGTCACCCTCAACCGCAAAGTTCGCGACCGCGGTGCGCAGCTTCGCCACCTCCGGCTCAGCTAGATCCTTGACTTGCGTGTGCCGATCGACACCGGCAGCATCACAGATCTGTCTCGCGCGCGAGTTGCCGATACCGTAGATCGACGTCAGCGAAATCACGATGTGCTTCGTCAACGGAATATTTATGCCTGCAATACGTGCCACTAGCGTAATCCCTCTTAATTAACCCTGACGCTGCTTATGCCGCGCGTCGGTGCAAATTACCCGCACAACACCATTGCGTCGGATAATCTTGCAGTTTCTGCAAATTTTCTTAACTGATGCTCTTACTTTCATGAGCGTTCTCCATTCTCCGCTGAACTAATTCAGCGTACTTGGCCACCCCTGCCGTAATTACGTAGGTTGGCTTTCTGCATCATGCCCTCGTACTGCTGACTCATCGCATGCGCCTGCATCTGCGACATGAAGTCCATCGTTACGACAACGAGAATTAAAAGTGAGGTACCGCCAAACGTGAACGGCACACTCGGGTAAAACATGCGCACGAATTCGGGCAGTAGACAAACGCCGGCGATGTATATCGCGCCCCAGAACGTCAGTCGCGTTAGTACCTTGTCAATGTATTCGGCCGTGTGTGCGCCCGGCCGGATGCCCGGCAAAAACGCGCCCGCTTTCTTCAGGTTATCCGCCGTGTCCTTCGAGTTGTACATCAGCGCGGTGTAGAAGAAGCAAAAGAATATGATCAGGCCGGCATACAGCAAGACGTAAATTGGCTGTCCGGGACCGAGGTTAGCGCCCATTGTCTGCAAGAAGCGCTGAAACGGACTCGGGTCCGCCGCTTGGCCGAAAAACTGCGCTATCGTCGCCGGGAACATTAGAATACTCGAGGCGAAAATCGGCGGTATGACACCGGACATATTGATCTTGAATGGCAAGTGCGTGCTTTGTGCAGCAAACATCTTGCGGCCCTGTTGGCGTCGCGCGTAGTTCACGGTAATGCGGCGTTGTGCGCGCTCCATATAGACGACGAATATAATCGCTGCTATTGCGCCGACTATCATCAGAATCGCGGTTGCTGGCGACATTTCTCCATTACGCACAAGCTCAGCCGTCCCGGCGACGGCTGCAGGAATACCTGCGACGATGCCGGCCAAAATAATCATCGAGATTCCATTACCGATACCGCGCTCGGTGATTTGCTCGCCGAGCCACATCAGGAACATCGTGCCCGTTACAAGCGTAATGCACGCTGTAATCAAGAAGCTCGGGCCTGGATTGACGACGAGACCAGCCTGATTCTGCAACCAGGAAGCGGCGGCAACTGATTGGAAGCTTGCGAGCGCAACGGTGCCCCAGCGTGTGTACTTGACGATCTGGCGACGACCCTGCTCACCTTCTTTACGCAGCTGCTGCAGGCTCGGCACAATGTGGCTCGCCATTTGCATAATAATTGACGAAGAGATGTACGGCATGATGCCGAGCGCAAACAGTCCGAAACGTGCCAGCGCGCCACCTGAGAACAGGTTAAATAATCCAAGAAGATTACCACTTTGCTGGCCGAAGAAATTCGCCAGCGCCGCCGGATCGACACCCGGCACGGGAATGAACGTACCGATTCGGAACACGACTAGAGCGCCGGCCAAAAACAAGATACGAGCCTTTAGCTCGGCCAGCCTGCTTGCCGTTTTCGCCATGTCAGACGGATTTAGTTGAGGCTTCTTAGCCACGTTTGTTCCCAGTTAACCTAACTATCAATTACGATAAACATTTACGCTTCGATACTGCCGCCAGCTTTTTCGATGGCTGCACGCGCACCTTTAGTGACAGCGATGCCTTTGAGCTTCACCGCCTTGTCGAGCTCGCCCGACAAAATAACTTTGACCTTTTTCGTAAAGGACGGAATCAGGCGCAGGCTTTTCAGCACGTCGAGATCGATGACCTTTGCGTCAGGAATTGCGAGTTCATGCAGACGCAGTTCAGCCGTCTTTTTAGCCATTCGCGAGCGGAAGCCGACTTTTGGCAAACGACGCTGTAGCGGCATTTGGCCGCCCTCGAATCCCACTTTGTGATAACCACCTGAACGGGAATGCTGGCCCTTTTGGCCACGGCCGCTGGTCTTGCCCTGGCCCGCCGAATGACCGCGTCCGAAACGTTTGCCGGTCTTTTTTGCGCCCGAGCCGGGCGACAGTTCGTTGAGTCTCATGTCAGCCTTCCTCTACCGAGACCAGGTACGAAATACGATTGATCATGCCGCGATTCTCCGGCGTATCCTTGACCGTCACGGTCTGGTGGATTTTGCGAAGACCGAGTCCAGCAACACAGGCTTTGTGACTTTTCAGCCGCCCATGTTTGCTCTTGACCAGCGTCACCTTCAATTCTTTTGGACTCGCCATGGTACTTAAGTCTCTGTTATCTCTACTGTTTCTCTTCTAAGATCGCAGCATCAGGCCACGATTTCCTTAACTTTCTTGCCGCGCTTGGCGGCGATCGCCTGCGGCGAATGAATTTCCGACAGCGCCCTGATCGTTGCGCGAACAACGTTGATCGGGTTCCGAGAGCCATAGCTCTTGGCAAGTACGTTACGAACACCGGCGCATTCGAACACGGCGCGCATCGCACCGCCGGCGATAACGCCGGTACCATCAGATGCAGGTTGCATGTAGACGAGCGTGGCACCGTGCCGGCCCTTTTTCGCATACTGCAACGTGTCGTTGTTCAGGTTAACTGTAATCATGTTCTTGCGCGCATTTTGCATAGCCTTCTGAATCGCGATCGGTACTTCTCGTGCCTTGCCGTAACCAAATCCGACCTGACCCTGGCCATCGCCGACAACCGTAAGTGCCGTGAAGCCAAACTGACGACCGCCTTTAACAACTTTCGCGACGCGATTGACGGTGACCAACTTTTCAATCAGGTCATCGCTTTGCTGTGCATGTTCATTTCTTGCCATTGTTTTTGCTCGCCTTAAAACTTGAGGCCCGCTTCACGTGCGGCGTCAGCCAAGGCCTTGACACGCCCGTGATAACGAAATCCGGAACGATCGAACGCCACGGTATCGATTCCAGCCGCTTTTGCCTTCTCAGCAATGCGCGCGCCAATGATAGCCGCTGCTTCGACGTTGCCGCCGTTTTTCACACCCTTACGTACTTCCGTCTCGAGCGTCGACGCTGATGCGAGTACGGCTCCGCCTTGGGCACCTATGATCTGCGCGTAGATATGCTGCGGCGTACGGTGAACGCTCAGGCGGTTCACTGCGAGCTCGCGAATCTTGGCGCGACTCTTACGAGCGCGGCGCAGACGATTTTGTTTTTTGTCCAGCTTCATGTTCCTAGCCTTTCCGACTTACTTCTCTGTTGCTTACTTTTCTATTGCTCAATTTCCTTTGACGCCTATTTCTTTTTCGCTTCCTTCAGTACGACGCGTTCATCGGCGTAGCGGACACCTTTACCTTTGTAGGGCTCGGGCGGACGGTACCCGCGAATCTCGGCGGCGACCTGACCGACTTTCTGCTTGTCGGCGCCTCTGACAACGATCTCAGTCTGACTTGGGGTCTCGACCGTGACGCCCTCAGGTACGTCGTGCACGACCGGATGCGAAAAACCCAAGGTAAGATTCAGTTTGTTACCCTGTGCCTGCGCGCGATAACCAACGCCGATCAGCTCTAACTTGCACTCAAATCCCTCAGTAACACCTTGTGCCATGTTGGCAAGCAACGATCGCATCGTTCCGGCGATCGCTATGGAGAAACGCGAACCCGAACGCGGCGCAACCTGCAATACGCCGTCTTCGTGCGTGAGCGTCACTTCGTTATTCAATTCAAGTGATAGCGCGCCTTTGCCGCCCTTCAACGTAACAACATTACCTTCCTGCTTGAACTCAACGCCCTTAGGCAGCTCAAGCGGTGTCTTAGCAACTCTTGACATAGCCTTGTCTCTTCTCGGTAAGTCTTCGCATCAGGACACGATGCAAATGAGCTCACCACCGATACCTTTCTCGCGCGCTTGGCGATCGCTCATGACGCCGGCAGATGTCGACACGATTGCCACACCAAGACCACCGAGCACCTTGGGCAAATCATCTTTGCCGCGGTAGATTCTCAAACCCGGCTTGCTGGCACGCTGAATATTCTCAATAACGGGCACACCCTCGAAATATTTGAGTTCGACCTTCAGGGACTTGGCTGCGGCGTCCCCGTCCGTCGAGTAATCGGTGATGTAGCCTTCGTCTTTCAATACCTTTGCGACCGCTGTCTTCGCGTTCGAAGCTGGCATGGACACGCTTACTTTGCGCGCGTTCTGGCCGTTACGAATTCGTGTCAACATGTCTGCAATTGGGTCCGTCATACTCATAATTCTTTCTCCGCCTACCAGCTCGCCTTGGTCAGCCCAGGAATCTCACCCTTCATGGCTGCTTCACGAAGCTTGTTACGGCCCAGGCCAAACTTTTTATAGACGCCATGCGGACGCCCGGTGATTGCACAGCGACTGCGCTGCCGCGTTGGGCTAGAGTCTCGAGGCATCGCGTTCAGCTTTGCCTGTGCTACCGCTCGCTCGTCTTCGCTGCTGTTAATATTGCGTATGATCGCCTTAAGCTCAGTGCGCTTCTTAGCGTACTTTGCAACGAGCTTCTCGCGCTTCAATTCGCGTTGAATCATCGACGTCTTGGCCATTTCAATTAGTACTCATATCTCGTATTGCATAATTCGTGTCGAAGTGGTGCCGAAAAAAGATCAGTCGACTCCTCAAAATCATCTCTTGCTATTTCTTGAACGGGAAGTTGAACGCGTCCAAAAGCGCACGACCTTGCTCGGGATTTCGTGCGCTTGTCGTGATCGTAATATCCAAGCCACGCAGCGCATCAACCTCGTCGTAATTGATTTCCGGGAAAATGATCTGTTCCTGGACACCGATGCTGTAGTTACCCTGCCGGTCAAACGATTTCGGATTCAATCCACGAAAGTCGCGGATACGCGGGATAGCAATATTCACGAGCCGGTCAAGGAACTCATACATGCGCTCACGTCGCAGCGTGACTTTGCAACCGATCGGAAAATCCTCGCGGATCTTGAAGGTAGCGACTGACTTGCGGGCTATTCGAATAATCGGCTTCTGGCCGGCGATCTTCTCCATGTCTGCACGTGCATTCTCGAGGACCTTTTTGTCGGCCACAGCCTCACCCACGCCCATATTCAGCGTGATCTTCGTGATTTTCGGCACCTGCATCGGATTGTTGAGTCCCAGTTTCTTCTGGATCTCACCCGCCAGTTCCGTATCAAATTTTTCCTGTAAACGTGCCATTTCTAGTATCTCTTTATGCCAATCACTTGCGCTTGCACCATGTGTATTGCCGATAGAAGCTCTTAAATATCTACCACGTCGCCGTTCCTGAACACGCGAACCTTGCTGCCGTCTTTTTCAACTCGAAAGCCGACACGCTCACCCCGCTTCGACTTCTGGTTGAAAACCAACACGTTCGATATGTCCAGCGGCATTGCCTTATCCTGAATCCCGCCCGGCTCACCGATATTTGGGTTTGGCTTGACGTGCTTTTTAGCAAGATTGACTCCCTCAACGAGCACACGTCCATCCTTGAATACCTGCAGGACAGTGCCGCGACGGCCCTTGTCCTTGCCAGTTCTAACGATAACCTCGTCGCCTTTTTTGATCTTGTTCATAAACTTAACCGTCTTGCCGAGGACCCTAAAGGACCTCAGGTGCCAGCGAAATAATCTTCATAAAGCGGTTGGTGCGCAGTTCACGCGTCACCGGACCGAAAATTCGAGTGCCGATGGGTTCCAGGCGCGCGTTCAAAAGTACTGCGGCGTTACCATCGAAGCGAATCAGCGAACCGTCCTTGCGGCGTACACCCTTTCGCGTGCGGACGACAACGGCGTTATATATCTCACCCTTTTTGACCTTCCCGCGCGGGATCGCGTCCTTGACGCTAACCTTGATGACGTCGCCGACGTTGGCATATCGACGCTTCGAGCCGCCGAGCACCTTTATGCACTGCACACGCCGCGCACCGGAGTTGTCTGCCGCATCGAGAACTGTCTGCATCTGAATCATGACTGCATTCCTGAATTTTTAGCGGTCCGCCGCACGCTCAATAACGTTGACGACAGTCCACGCCTTGTTCTTCGAAATCGGCTTGACCTCGGATATCGTGACGCGATCGCCCGGCTTGCATTCGTTTGCTGCATCATGTGCAAGCACCTTTGACGTCCGGCGAATGTATTTGCCATATGCCGGGTGCTTAATCATGCGCTCGATGGCAACCGATACAGTCTTGTCCATTTTGTCACTGACAACGCGGCCAATTTCTGTGCGCTGAGACTTCTTGTCTTCACTCATTTCTTCTTACCTGTTTTTTTGTTCGCCGGACGTGTCAGCTCTGATAGAACTGTCTTGACCCGCGCAATGTCTTTTCTCACGCGACCATGCTCAGTGTGACGTGGCAGCTCGCCTGTCGCTTGCTGCATACGCAGATTGAACTGCTCACGCCTAAGCGCCACCAGCTCTTCGTTAAGCTCGTCAACCGATTTTTTGCGAAGATCCTGAGCTTCCATTACATCACCTGCCTGGAGACAAACTGCGTCGCGAACGGCAATTTCGCGGCGGCAAGGCGAAACGCTTCGCGCGCCACGTCTTCCGTCACGCCTTCCATTTCGTAAAGCATACGACCGGGCTGAATCTGGCATACCCAGTACTCGACATTGCCCTTGCCCTTACCTTGACGAACCTCGAGCGGTTTCTTGGTAATTGGTTTGTCGGGGAAAACCCGAATCCAGATCTTGCCACCGCGCTTGATGTGCCTCGTCATCGCTCGACGACCAGCCTCGATCTGCCGCGCGGTCATGCGTCCGCGGCCGGTTGCCTTTAGACCGAACTCGCCGAAGGAAACCGAACTACCACGAATGGCCAGACCACGATTGCGGCCCTTGTGCTGCTTGCGAAACTTTGTACGTTTAGGCTGTAACATCTCTCTGTCCTATAGCGCGGCTCTGTTAAGAACGCCCGCCGCCCGCCGCCTCGGCGACCTCTGCCGGTGCCGGTTCGGGCTTGTCAAAAATCTCACCCTTAAAAATCCAAACCTTCACGCCTATGACGCCGTATGTCGTCTGCGCTTCTGCGACGCCGTAGTCGATGTCAGCGCGCAACGTATGCAGCGGGACCCGGCCCTCGCGATACCATTCCGAACGAGCAATTTCCGCCCCGTTCAGGCGGCCACCGACCTTGACCTTGATTCCTTCGGCACCAACACGCATCGTATTAGTGACAGCGCGTTTCATTGCACGTCGAAACATTACGCGACGTTCAAGCTGTTGGGCGATGCCTTCAGCCACTAGCTGTGCATCAAGTTCGGGCTTGCGAACTTCATTGATGTTGATACGCACATCATTAATGTGCATGCCAATCATGTGGGACAACTCAGCGCGAAGCTTCTCGATGTCCTCGCCTTTCTTACCGATAACGATGCCCGGACGTGCCGTAAAGATCGTAATGTTGGCTTTCTTAGCTGGCCGTTCGATCGTGATTCGGCTAACCGACGCATCCTTGAGCTTTTTCTTGATGAATACGCGCACTTCGTGATCCGTCTTGACGTACTCGGGAAACGTCTTCGTGTCGGCGTACCATTTGGAAGCCCAGTCTTTGACGATGCCCAGGCGAATACCGGTTGGATGTACTTTCTGACCCATACTATTTACTCGTCGCCGACGCGAATGGTGATGTGACTGTTTCTCTTGATGATCCGTGCACCGCGACCTTTTGCGCGAGCCCGATAGCGTCGAAACGTCGGCGCTTCGTTAACTTCGATCGTCGATACTTTAAGTTCGTCGATATCCGCACCGAGGTTGTGTTCGGCGTTAGCAATCGCTGACTCTAGGACTTTTTTCACGATACGGGCACTTTTCTTTGGCGAAAAAGTCAATGCACGCAGCGCATCATCAACAGTCTTACCGCGAATGACATCGGCCACGAGTCGGCACTTCTGCGGTGACACACGCGCATATCGAAGTGTTGCTGCAACTTGCATATTCATCGACTCCTTCGACTTACTTAGTCTTGCGATCACCGGAGTGACCGCGGAAGGTACGGGTCTGCGCAAACTCGCCAAGTTTGTGACCGACCATGTTTTCGGAAATCAATACCGGCACATGCTGACGACCGTTGTGCACGGCAATAGTCAGCCCAACCATGTCGGGCAGTACCATCGAGCGGCGCGACCAAGTCTTGATCGGTCGGCGATCATTCTTTGCGGCTGCCTCGGCAACTTTTTTCGCCAAATGTGTGTCGACGAACGGCCCTTTTCTTACACTGCGTGGCATCTAAACTGATCCTTCCCTTCTCTTGGCAGTCACTGGCACGAAGTGGTCAGTGCATTGCCGTTTGTGTCTAACTTACTTTTTTCGTTTACGGCGACGGACAATCATATTGTCCGTACGCTTGTTCTTTCGCGTCTTGGCGCCCTTGGTTGGCGTACCCCATGGGCTGACCGGGTGACGACCGCCTGACGTACGACCTTCACCACCGCCATGCGGATGATCGACAGGATTCATCGCAACGCCACGAACCGTCGGGCGCACACCGCGCCATCGATTGGCGCCGGCTTTGCCGAGCTTGCGCAAATTGTGCTCACCGTGGCCAACTTCGCCGATCGTCGCGCGGCAGTCCGCATGGATCTTGCGCGTTTCGCCCGAGCGCAGGCGCAGCGTCGCGTAGACACCCTCGCGAGCAGCGAGTTGAGCGGCAGCGCCGGCCGAACGAACGAGCTGTCCGCCTTTGCCGGGCTTCATTTCAATGTTGTGGATTACGGTACCGACCGGGATTGCCTTTAGTGGCAGCGCGTTACCGGATTTAATCGGTGCTTCCTCGCCACTCATAATCGGCGCACCTTGCCTGATGCCTTTCGGCGCCAGGATGTAGCGACGTTCACCGTCCGCGTACTTGATCAGCGCGATATGAGCGCTGCGGTTCGGATCGTATTCGAGGCGCTCGACAACGCCAGGAATACCATCCTTATCACGCTTGAAATCGATGATCCGATAACGCTGCTTGTGACCACCGCCCTGATGACGAACCGTAATGCGGCCATTGTTATTGCGTCCGCCCTTCGACGTCTTTTTGTCGAGCAGTGCCGCATGCGGCTTGCCTTTGTGCAGACCGGACGTCTTGACGCTGACGACGAAACGTCGTCCTGCCGATGTCGGTTTTGCTTTATGCAGTGACATGATCGCTAATCCTTATTCGCGGCTTATTCCGCGCCCAGGAAGGCATCGAGGGAACTGCCTTCAGCGAGCTTTACGTACGCTTTTTTCCAATCCGAACGACGACCTTGTGTCTGTCCGAAGCGCTTGTTCTTGCCTTTGACATTGACGACCTTGACATCGTCAACCTTGACCTCAAATAGCAGCTCAACCGCCTGACGAATCTCGGTCTTATTGGCGTCGGTACGAACTTTCAAGACGACCTGATTGTTCTCCGCTGCCAAATGCGCCTTTTCAGAAAGGTGCGGACCGCGAATGACCGTCATCAGGCGCTCATTGTGAGAAGCTCGACTCATGACAGACGCTCCTCAATCAGCTTCAACGCCGGCAGCGTGATCAGCACCTTGTCGAAGCGGATTAACACGACCGGATCCATTGCGGCTACATCGCAAATGCCAACATCCGGCAGATTGCGCGCTGCAAGGTAAAGCTTTTCGTCGAACGCCTCGTTCAAAATCAATACGCTGTCCAGCTCCAACTCCTTGAGTTTGGTTGCCAGCAGTTTTGTTTTCGGCGCATCGATCTGTAGTGACTCGACGACGACGAGACGGTCCTGGCGGATCAGCTCGGACAGCACTGAACGCAGCGCTGCACGATACATTTTTTTGTTGACCTTCTGGCTATAGTCGCGTGGCTTGGCGGCAAAAGTACGCCCGCCACCGACCCAGATCGGACTGCGAATCGTGCCCGCGCGAGCACGGCCGGTACCTTTCTGGCGCCATGGCTTTGTACCACCACCACGAGCGGAGGCACGGTTCTTTTGTTTTTTCGTTCCGGCACGGCTGCCTGCGAGATACGCAGTGACGACCTGATGAACGAGCGCTTCATTGAATTTGGCGCCGAACGCGGTTTCGGCGACATCAACGGAACCCTTGCCTTGCATTTTGAGTTTCATCGCGGCAACCCTTAAGTTTTCGCTTTGACAGCCGGACGCACGATGACGCGACCACCTTTCGAGCCCGGGACGGCGCCCCTAATCAGAAGCAAGTTCCGATCTGTGTCGACGCGGACCACCTTGAGGTTTTGCGCAGTGCGACGTGCGTTACCCATTTGGCCGGACATTTTCTTGCCTTTAAAAACGCGACCTGGCGTTTGGTTTTGTCCGATGGAACCCGGCGCGCGATGCGCGAGAGAGTTGCCGTGCGTTGCGTCCTGCATGTGGAAGTTATGGCGTTTTACCGTACCCGCGAATCCCTTACCGATTGTTGTTCCTACGACATCAACTATTTGGCCTTCCGAAAACAACTCGACATTGACCTCTGAACCAAGCTCAAACTCCGCCTCTTCGTCATCGTCCAGGCGGAATTCAGACACCAGGTCGCCAGCTTCGACCTTCGCGCTTGCGAAGTGGCCGGCTTCAGGCTTAGACACGCGAGAGGCCTTGCGACTGCCCGCAGATACCTGCAGGGCGCGATAGCCGTCCGTGTCGACGGTCTTCACCTGTGTAATTCGGTTCGGCTGTGCCTCGATCACGGTTACCGGGATCGACTCACCCTCATCCGTAAAGACACGCGTCATGCCGCATTTGCGGCCAACAAGACCCATCGTCATTTTCAAACTCCACGCTGACTTCGATTGGTCAACGCCTAAGTAAATATCTCACTAACGGCTCCAACTACGATTGATTGAAGCGTTTTGGGGACATTCTGCTTTTTCGGCCGCTCGTTTAGACGGCTAGCACGAAAAAGCAGAATGTCCCCTTATTCCAGACACACGAAAGGGCCAGCCATCGCCGAGAACATCTTGTTCTCTTTAAGCTCCTGGGCTGACCCAATACTCCGGCCCGATCATCTGTCCGGCCCGGCCGTTCCGGGATTTGCCGTGTCGCCCTCAGTTTCCTGGCGACCCTAAACTTAAGCGCCACAGAGCGTGTGCTTTGTGACGCCTTTTCTGAATCCGGCCGACTCCCGGCCCGGCCTGATCCAGCGAGCCCGCAATTATATAAACAAATCGCCCGAAAACAAGGCTTTTCGGGCTCCTTTTCCACCTCAAACTCGCTACGGCGAGCCGCGCGAATCAGGGCCGTTCATGCGTTCGTATCGATTATGCTAAGTGATTGAAATCATTCACTTTAGTTGAAATGCGCCGTCGCTCCGCATTTACCTGACTAACGGCCAGCGCGAGGTGCTGGCCGGTTTCGCCAGTTTTCGCGCTAGTTGAGCTTTATTTGAACGTCGACACCCGCAGGCAATTCCAACTTCATTAGTGCGTCAACGGTCTTGTCAGTCGGGTCGACGATGTCCATCAGGCGCTTGTGGGTACGAATCTCGTACTGGTCACGCGCGTCCTTGTTGACGTGCGGTGAGATCAGGATTGTATATCGCTCCTTTCTCATCGGCAGCGGTATTGGCCCCTTGACCGCGGCGCCGGTGCGCCTGGCCGTGTCCACGATCTCACGTGCTGAATTGTCGATCAGGCGATGGTCGAAGGCCTTCAGGCGAATTCGTATATTTTGGTTCGTTGCCAAGTCAGTATTCCTTGTCTCTGCTGCTGGGGTCGGATCCCTTTTTCGCGAAGTTCGTGTCGCGAAAAAGGGATCCGACCCCAATTAAGTTATTCAATAATCTTTGCCACCACACCGGCGCCCACGGTACGGCCACCCTCGCGGATAGCAAAGCGCAAGCCGTCTTCCATCGCGATCGGCGCAATCAGGTCCACTACCATCTGCACGTTGTCGCCCGGCATCACCATCTCA
>Ga0224508_10000052_pt1 | contig 144778 bp, 106 predicted proteins | sample SF_Jan12_sed_USG_4_FD_170157 | JGI IMG/M metagenome (GOLD analysis project Ga0224508, IMG submission 170157) | Sediment microbial communities from San Francisco Bay, California, United States - SF_Jan12_sed_USGS_21 | ecosystem: Environmental > Aquatic > Marine > Sediment | place: USA... | reverse complement strand
CCGGTGAGCTTTGGCGAGAATCCAGAAATTGGTCTCGCCAAGGTTATCAGCGCCGGTCCGACCAACAATGGCGACGGCACGTTCACGTTGACATACACCATGACGGTGGAGAACAGCGGTGATACGGCGCTTAACAACACACAGGTCGTCACTGACCTGGGCACGGCATTCGCAGCCGCGACCGGCTTTGTCGTAGACAGCGTGACCAGTGGTGACTTCACGGTCAATGGAAGCTACGACGGTAACGCTGACACCAACCTGCTGACCGGAACCGACACGTTGGCGATAGGCGCGACCGGCACCATCGATCTCACGGTCACGGTAACCCCGGGTGGTGTACTCGGGCCGTACGATTGTATTGCGATTGCCAGCGGTACTTCACCGGCTGGCACTGTTGTAAACGACAGCTCGCAAAACGGTGTCGATCCCGATCCGGATGGCGACGGTAACCCGGGCAACAACAGTGATCCGACACCCGTAAGCTTCGGTGAGATGCCACAAATTGGCGCCGCCAAGTCGGTCGACATGCCAACCGATAACGGCGACGGCACCTTTACGCTGAGCTACAGCCTACTGGTTGAGAACAGTGGCGATGTGCCATTGAACATGGTGCAGGTTGTCGATGACCTGGCCACTACGTTTGCCGGCGCTGGTTTTGTGGTTGATTCGGTAACGAGCGGCGATTTCATGGTCAACGGCGGCTATGACGGTAGTGGTGATACCAACCTGCTGGCCGGCACCGACACGCTCGCTATAGGCGCGACCGGTAGTATCGGCGTCACCGTCACGGTGACACCGGGCGGCAATCCGGGCCCGTTTAACAACACGGCTGTGGCGACCGCTCAATCGCCGGCGGGCACGCTCGTCAGCGATCTGTCCACAGATGGTACTGATCCTGATCCGGGCAATGATGGTCCGGCGGATGACATGACGCCGACGCCGGTCAGTTTCGCGTTATTGGCGGCGCTGGAAGGTAACGCCTGGCTCGATCAAGATATTGACGACGTGTTTGATACGGGCGAACCGCCGCTCGGGGGCTGGATCATCGAAGTCCTGCAAGGTGGCGTAGTGGTTGCTTCGTTACCGGTGGCTGCTGATGGTAGCTATAGCGTTAGTGGTTTGACACCAGGCACTTACGACGTACAGCTACGTCACCCGGCGAGCAGTGCCGTATTCGGCACGATCACTGGCATTGTCCTGCCACCAGGACTTACCGTGGTCGATCAGAATCTGCCGATAGATCCCAGCGGCGTAGTCTACGACTCCGTGGGTCGTGTGCCGGTTGCTGGCGTAACCGTTGGCATCGCAGATAGTGGCGGCACACTGCTGCCGGCCGCCTGTCTGTTGCCGGGCCAACAGAATCAAGTCACTGGTGCCGACGGTCTGTACCGCTTCGATGTGGTGCTCGGCGCCGATGCCGCCTGCATGTCGGGCGATACCTTCAACATTGTCTTCACAAACCCGGTCGGTTACGTGCCAGGCGTGTCGACGACCATTCCGCCGACACCGGGTCCGCTGGTTGCGACCGGTAACCCGGATCCGTTCCAGGTGCAGCCACAATCCGGTGCGCCGACAGGTGGAGCTTCGACTCTTTACTATTTAAGTTTCATGGTGTCGTCCGGTGATCCAGACATCATCAACAACCACATTCCGATCGATCCGCTCGGGGCTGCAAATCTGCTGGTTGCAAAGCGTGCCGATCGGCGTCAAACGGTGGTTGGCGATCTGATCGTATACACGATCACTGTACAAAACCCGGGTGCGGCGATTGCCGGTTTGACACTGTCAGACCAGATCCCGCCAGGATTTACTTACGTACCGGGTTCGGAACGGCTGCAACCGGCTACTGGTGTCATAGCCACAGGACAACGTCCCGTTGTGTTCTCGGGCATCAATGTCGCAGCCGGTGGCAGCACAGAGTTGCGCTACATGCTGCGCGTCGGTGCCGGAGTTGTGCAGGGTGACTACGTCAACACCGTCACGGCACTCGTAGGTGGAGTGCCAATGGGTAACACCGCTACGGCGACCGTTACGGTAACGGCCGATCCAGACTTCGAGCAGACTACCGTCGTCGGCATGGTCTTTAACGATGCCAATGGCGATGGCTGGCAGGACGACGGCGAGGCCGGTATTCCGGGCGTACGTTTGGCTACGGTGGAAGGACTGATCATCGAGACTGATGCATTCGGTCGTTATCACATCGCCGGTGTAGACGGTGGACGCCGCGACCGCGGACGCAATTTCATTATCAAGATCGATCCGGCCAGTCTGCCGGATGGTGTCCAGTTCACAACGGAAAATCCACGAGTTCAGCGGATCACTGAAGGCCTGCTCAATCGCTTCGACTTTGGCGTCAACATGCCGGCGGGTGCTGCCGGCTGTTGTGAGCAGATTGACGTCAAGATCGGCGAGATCTTCTTCCAGGATGGCAGCCGCGAGATACGGCCCGAGTTCATGCCGTTGATCCAACAACTTGCCGACAGACTCAAAGAGCATGGTGGCGGCACGTTATACCTCGAAGGCCATGCCGAGCCGGCAGAGGCTATAGCCTACTCAGCTGACGCCTACACCGTGACCCAGCACTTCACGCCACGTTCCGCCAGACTTTCGGCAAACGACAAGGCCGAGCTCGACGAGATCATCGAGCGTTGGAGGGGAGTAGAAAACATCTCCGTGTCAGCCGTGGGTCACACCTGTAATACGCCGATAGCTGCGAAGAACCGCAAAGAGTTCAAGGACAACTATGCGCTGTCGCGTGCAAGGGCTCAGTCAGTGGCGTCGTATGTGCGATTGGGTCTGGGTATTTCACCGGAGCAGGTAAGCGTTGCCGGTAAAGGACCGGATGAGCCTGTAGCGAGTAACGCAACACCAGAGGGTGGGGCGCTGAATCGACGCGTTGAATTGACGATCAATGGTCAGCGTCAATCGATGCACACAAGCGAAGCGGACCTGGCGCGTGATCGCGCCAACCAAATCTATGACGCACTGCGAAAATTGTTGGGCGATGACATGATTCGTAATATCAACATCACCAGTGGCGCGGCACCGGAGAAAGAAATTCAGGAGCCCGAGATGACCGGTGATACGAGTCCCGGACGGCTGTCGCGGGGCATCGGAGCGCTGCTCGGACTGATCGTTAGCACCGCGCATGCGGACAGCATGCCCGCTTCCTGCACGATCGATTCGTGCCGTACCGATGCTGGATACGTGATGCAAATTGTTCCGTCGTCCATCGCGCCATCGCCCAATGACACCCGGGCAGCATTGGCGGACAACAAACGTGTTGATGTCAGTGGGACCTTCTCGATACCGGTTGCCGGTGGCGGCCTGTTATGGGCAACCGAAGATCCATCGGTCGCGCAACCGCGGATGGCGGCGCACGGACCCGAAGTCGCACCGATTGCTAACGGTGCCCTGGCAGCACCGGTCAGCTTTTTTGTTTATTCGAACTATCCGTCGTTTGTACAGAAAGCGGAAATCCAGATTTACCATGGCGACGACAGCGATCTTATCGAGCCTCTGGCCCTGGTGCGGTTTAAGCCGGGTGTCTTCAGCCGGGTAGACTGGCAAGGCACTGGCCTGTCCCGTTCTCTCGAAGCTGGCGACGAGTTGTATTACCGTGTCCGTGTTTACGATACGGACGGCCGGTATGACGAAACTCATCTCGATAGTCTGAGACTGGTCAGCGAAGCCGAGTACAACAAATCGGTAGAGTCCGATGTCAAATCGTTAATACCTCATGGTAGTGCGCTGCGATCATTGACGAAGTCAAGTGCTCGTGGACCGTTGGATGGCAATGTGCTTGTGTTGCAGCCGCCGGGCGCAGACCTCAAGAAGACTCGTGGCACGTATCGTGTGACACCCCACTTTGACAGTCGCAAGACAGTTCTTAAGGCACAGGATCGTGCTGAACTCGACGGCATTATTGCTGTTTGGCAGGGCGCTGAAGATGTGCGGCTGCACGTGGTCGGGCACACCGATAGCATCCGCATCGCGCCGGAGAATCGAAAGGAATTTGCCAATAACCAAATACTCTCAGAAGCGCGCGCGCGCGTCGTTGCGGACTATGTGGCCGGCAAGCTGGGATTGGCTCGGACACAAACAAAAAGGGAGGGAGTTTCCGCAACACAACCTGTTGTCTCGAATGCGACAGCCGCTGGTCGGGCACAAAACCGCAGGGTTGAAGTGACTATTACAGGTTTGCGTTCTGCGAGCAGCATTGCGGGCGAGGCCGGCATGAGGCTGGTCGAGCCACACAGCAACACGGTCGTCAACATCAATAACACGCTGGAAGAAGCGATGAACATCATCGGAACGCGATTGAGCGATGGTGACGGATCATTGGCAACCGGGCGACGATATGCGGATCCGGCATTGGCCCAGTCGTCAAAACATGCACTAGCAGCAATTTACGGCGAAAACAATTTGCGCTATCAGCGGATACCCGTCAACGGCAGTCGTGTGCGGATCAACGGCCAGGATATCGGCGGTAACCTGGGTCTGCGTATCAACGGCGATCCCGTGCCGCTGGACACATCCGGTCGTTATGCAGTCGAGTACCTGATGCCGGTCGGTAATCATGACTTCGACGTTGAGCTCGTCGATGACCGCGGTAGCGTGACACAACGCAGTCGTCTGCCGGTTCAGGTTTCGGGCGAACATATCTTCCTCGTGGCCTTGGCGGACTTGACCCTGTCGGACAACAGCGTCTCGGGCAGCATCGAGCCGACATCAGGAGACAGGAAGTACGATGACGATATGCTGGTGGAAGGCCGGCTGGCGTTCTATCTGAAGGGCAAGATCAAGGGCAAGTACCTGATCACCGCACAGATGGACAGTCAGGAAGAAGAGATTGGCGATCTGTTTGGCAACCTGTTTGACAAGGATCCAAGAAGTGTATTGCGCCGACTGGATCCGGATCGTTATTACCCGGTATACGGCGACGATTCCACTACGATCGATGACACCGACTCCCAGGGACGGCTTTATCTGCGTGCCGACTGGGATCGATCACGTGCAACCTGGGGCAATTTCCATACCGGTTTTACCGGCACTGAATTTGCTCAGTACAACCGCAGTCTTTACGGGGCGCAATACCAGCATGAAAGCCTGAACATTACCGGCAAGGGTCAGGCAAAGACCGAAGCGATCGCTTTTGTGTCGGAGGCGCAGACCGCTTTCGGGCATTCCGAGTTTGCGGGCACTGGTGGCAGTCTCTATTACCTCAAGCACCAGGATATTCTGCCCGGTAGCGAGAAGGCCTGGATTGAAGTTCGCGACGAGGACAGCGAGCGGGTGATTGAGCTGATCACGCTGGTGCGTGGTATGGACTATGAAGTGGATGAAATCCAGGGCCGGATTATCCTATCCCGACCGCTGATGCAGGTCAGTGGTATCAATAGGTCGAAGTTGATCAAGGACACACCACTGGACGGTGACGATCTGGTGCTCCTGGTAGATTACGAGTACTTACCGGACGGTTTTGGTTCTGACAAGCTTGCCGCCGGCGGTCGCGCTAAACATTGGCTTACCGACGACTTCGCAATCGGCGCAACGATAGTTGATGAAAACCGCCAAGGCGAAGACTACTCGTTGATGGGCGCCGACGTGTTGTGGCAACCGGGCGAGGGCACATACGTCAAGGCCGAGTTTGCGCAAAGCGAAGCCTCGCAGGCTGATCGCTTCCTGTCATCTGACGGTGGTTTGACCTTTGATGCAACGACACCGACGGCACCGGGTCGCAAGGGCGATGCCTGGAGTGTCGAGGCACGCGTAAATTCGCGCGAAGCGATGAACACTGAGAACGAATGGATTGGTGGTGCGTGGTATCGTCGCACTGACGACAATTTCTCGGTGGCACGGCGTGATCCTGGCGTGGACACCACGGAGTACGGTTTCGAATTCGAAGCCAAATTATCAGAGCGAATGGATTTATCGGCCAACGCCAGCGTCGTCGAGAGAGAAAACCTGGACGAGGACCGGCGACTCAGTCTGCAGGCTGACTACACGCTTACAGACCACAGCACTGTATCAGCGGAAATACGCAACGTTGAAGAACAGATTCTTGCCAGTAAAACAGATGGCACCTTACTCGCATTGCGTTACAGCCACTCGTTAAGCGATTCATTAGGAGTTTATGGTATCGGCCAATTCACCCTGGACAACGACAGTGGGCGTTACGACAACAACGATCTCGCCACTGTCGGTGCGAGCGTGCATATAAACGGTCGTACGACTCTGCAAGGTGAGTACAGCACGGGCCACCGTGGTGAGGGCGCGTTGCTTAATCTGGACTATCGTCTCAACGATCGTCACGAGGTCTATGGCACGTTTACTCAATCTGCAGACCGCACCGATCTGCGTGAACCCGGCACCAAGATTGCCCTGGGCCATCGCTCGCGTATTACGGATCAGGCGACATTATTTAATGAGCGGCAGTTTGTCGAAGATCGCGATCAGGCTGGTATCGCGCATGTGTTTGGTCTGGATTATGAACTCAAATCCGGTTGGGCGTTTGGCGTGTCAGTGCAACAGGGCGATCTGGACACGAACATGGGCAAGATAGATCGGGATGCGGCGACAGTGTCGGCAAATTATCGCAGTGAACGTATCAACTGGCGTGGCAAAGCCGAGTATCGTGACGAGAAGGGCGTGTCGAACGTAACTCAGAAGCTGACGACCAACAGGCTCGATCTGAAGCTGAGCGAAAACTGGCGTCTGCTGACACGCTTGAATCACTCAGAAACGGAAGACCGGACGCTGACCGATCGTGACGACAGCGCTGTATTTACGGAGGCCGGCGTTGGTCTGGCTTACCGGCCAGTGGCTAATAGTCGTCTGAACGTGTTGGCGAAGTACACTTTCCTGTACGACCTGCCAGCTCCGTTACAAGTTGTTGGCGGCACCGATCAGCGTTCGCACATTGTTGCGCTCGAAGGCATTTACCGTTTGACGCCAAAATGGGAATTGGGTGGAAAGCTGGCCCAACGTAGCGGCGAGCTGCGTGTTGATCGTGATTTTGGCCAATGGTTTGAGAGCACGACAGACTTTGCTGCCTTGCGTGCGCGTTATCACCTGATCCGTCGTTGGGACGCAATGCTGGAATACCGCAGGATCGATGTGGACGAGGCTAACAGCACGCGTGATGGTTGGTTACTGGCTCTGGATCGGCACTTCAATGATCACTTCAGATTAGGTGTCGGTTACAACTTTACCGATTTCTCGGACGATCTGACCGACCTGGACTACGATCATAAAGGCTGGTTTATCAACGCGATCGGCAAGTACTGATCACTGTATAGTCTGCCCGGTGTAACGCCGGGCACGCTATCGCAAAGCGGTCACGGTAATCGTGGCGGTGCCATGGTTGTTGCTGTCATAGAAGAACCACGGCCCCGGCGGACAAAAATAGCAGACCACATCGTTGACGTAGAAATACAATCTGCCTGTGGCATCTATGTCCAGATCTTCCTGACCTGCACCGACATTAAATTGGTTCTTACCGTCATTGCCGACACTACCCAGCAGCGAATACCAGGGCTCTCTTAAGGCCCGACGAAAAGGCACAGACAGCCGCATGATCGGACGCGCAGCATCTTTCGCATTGCTCAGACCCGCAGGACTGGCGGGGAACTTGTGATCGAACCAGTCTGCGGTGGTTTCAACTTCGACCTTGTACGAGTGACCGGCCTCTACAATGACATCCGTTGCAAGACCCGGGCATCGTGTATCGAACTCGATCGTTCTACTTTTTCCGACATCCAATGGAGTTGCTACCTCGCTCAGGCCACAGCCTGGCTCCGCGCCCAGGATGTCTTCCTGGACCGCCGCCGTAGGCCACAACCACCACGCGATGCCTGCAGGCACGGCCAGCAAGACCAGCCATGGCAACACATTTGTCTGAAAGTGTGGAACCGTTTCCTTAAAAAACTTCGATGTACGAACCAGGCGGGACAGCCTCGGAAAAAATCTTTGCGCCTGCGGGTCACATTTACCTTTCCACATGGCGACACAAAGCCCTATCTGGTTTTTCTTGATGCGTAGCCTTGCGGTGATCAGCGACACAAACAGGACCAGAAACAACAACAGCCAGAAGGGATTGTTGCGCAGCGCAGCGATCCAGCCGTCGGCAATTGCCGGCGTTGCCCAGCTTGCCAGACTGAACAATGGGCCGAGGAAGAACCAACCGACCTGTGGATCAGCCGCAGACGACGCTGAGGAAAGCCTGATTCCCGCGTAGACCAGTCCGAGAGTCAGGGTCAGAAAAGCAAAATACATACCCCGGCGCAGGAATATGAGATCCCGGGCCTGTTCTACGACTTCAGGCTCCGGCGGCTGCGGCGGTTCGGACCGGCTGCCGGCAACTTGTTCGACGACCTCATACTTTGCCGGGATGTTCGCCGGGGCATAGTCGCTGGTAGCTCGTTGAACCCGGTCAAAAACGGTGGCGTGGATCTTTGGAACTGCGCCTGCAGGCAGTTTTTCCTTCAGTAGCTGCTCTATGTTGCGTGGTCGGTAGCGATAGTAGACCGCAAAGCCGGCACGAGAATTGTACAGCTTGCCGTGGACGTTGGCTTCGAGCTCGAATTGCTGTCGCAGCTCGTCACGGAAACGCAGACCACACGCCGCCGCCTTGTCCAACATCCATGCCAGGGCAACCAAAGCCATCTGATCCTTGGGATAACCGCCACCGATGTTGGAGTGCACACCGGAAAACCAGACCTGTTCGAGAACCTGATAATCCTTCTTGCTTGCTTCGTCCCAGATTACCGGGTGAAACGAGTGCCGTTCATCATCTATCGCCAGGGCGTGATAGCCGTGTTCGACACAAGCAAGCAGATCTTCCTTGTGAAATTTGAATCGGAATATCTTGTCCGCTGCATCCGTTAACTCGGCGATTGGTAACCCAATAGCACCGACTGTGTCCCACACACCTATAAATTTTATCGGTACATCGAACTCGTCTTTGCAACCCGGTCCGCCAAAACGGTGGCTATTGGCCGGATCGTCGGGGTGTCTGTGTGCGTATTTGCGGCGAAAATCCTGTGTAATAGTCCAGTCCTGTGTACGATGTACTTTCCAATAGAGCGAGAAAGCTTCACCGATTGAATCGTCTAGCGGTCGATCGAGCTTTTGCTGATCGATAACGCCGCAAAGACTGATGAGTCCCGCGAGTGAACGCACGGTAAACGCGCCGCGACTGAAGCCAAACAAGTAAATGTTATCGCCGGGCGCATAATGGTGGACAAGATTGTTATAAAGCTGACGTATGTTGCGGCTTAGACCGAGACCGGTTGCGCCGGCGAGTACTTTGAACAGTTTGTTACTTTGTGTCCCGACACCGTCGTCATGAAAAGCCATCTGCTCGGGTTGCGGGGGCTGGAGGTGCACGTGGACCGTTCGGTATGTCTTCCAGACGTTGGTGCCTTCACCCGCCTTGCCACCACTATTTCCCGTGCCGTCCGAACAGAGAACGATATTCTTTGACATGATCACGCCTCCAGTCAAAGTAACGTGCAGCTCGTTTGAGTATAGATGCGAAATTGGGGTCCGGAGGTCTGTCAGGACACCCTGGAAGAATAAGTCATTGCTTATGTTTGCATTGTGTCAATCGATTCGTAACGATGAGTGCTTAAGCCCATATGCTGAATACCCGATGCGATGAAAACTGATGCGTTAATCCGCCTGACAAACGGTGCCGCGCGACTCGGTCTGTCCCTATCGGAGGACCACGCTGGGCAGATGTTTGAGTATCTGAATTTGCTGGGCGAATGGAGCCGCACCTTTAATCTCACATCAGTAACCGATCCGGATGAACAGATTACGCATCATCTGTTGGACAGCCTGTCGATCCGGTGCTATCTCGCCGGGGATCAGATCGTCGACGCCGGCACAGGAGCCGGGCTGCCCGGTGTTCCACTGGCCATCGTCGATCCGGCGCGGCAATTCACATTGGTGGATGCCCGGGCCAAAAAAACGCGTTTTCTCCGGCAGGTGACACGCACGCTCGGGCTTGAAAACGTTGAGATTGTTACTGGCCGTTTAGAGGACTACCGGCCACACACGCGCTTTGATACGGTGGTGGCCCGCGCCCTGGCGCCATTGCCCAGGCTGGTCGAGCTAACCGGAGACTTGCTCGCCCCAGATGGGATTTTGCTGGCAATGAAGGGTCGGGATCCGGTCAAAGAAACACACGAACTTGGCGAACCCTGGGGGGTTCGGGATACACATCGGCTGGAGGTGCCCGGTTTGCGGGCCGAAAGACATGTTGTGGTGATCGTAAAGAAACTGACATAAGCAATGGCCAAGATCATCGCAGTAGCCAACCAAAAGGGCGGCGTCGGCAAGACCACGACGTCCGTAAATCTGTGTGCGTCCCTGGCAGCGACACGTCGACGGGTTCTGTTAGTCGACCTCGACCCCCAAGGCAATGCAACGATGGGTTGCGGTCTGGACAAACGGGAGCTCACGATCTCATCCAGCGACGTATTGCTCGGCGACGCCAGGGCGGTAGATGTCATCATCGATCTTGAGCAGGCCGGTTTTGATTTGCTGCCAGGTAACGATGCACTGACTGCTGCCGAAGTTGGATTGATCAAGCAACAGGGCCGCGAGGGGCGCCTGCGCGAAGCACTCACGCCGTTACATGATCGTTACGATTATATTTTTATCGACTGCCCACCAGCGCTGAACATACTCACTGTTAATGCGCTGACCGCGGCCAGCGGCGTGCTAATACCCATGCAGTGCGAATATTACGCGCTCGAAGGCTTATCGGCGCTGAACAATACTATCGAACAAATCCGCAAGGCCGTAAACCCACAACTTCAAATCGAAGGTATCCTGCGGACAATGTTTGATCCGCGAAATAATCTTTCCAACGAAGTATCTTCACAATTGATCATGCATTTCGGGAATCGGGTCTACAGCACAATTATCCCGCGCAACGTGCGTCTGGCCGAAGCACCCAGTTACGGCATGCCGGCGATGTACTACGATAAGAATTCACGCGGGGCGCTGGCTTACCTGGCGCTGGCCGGTGAAATTAATCGTCGTGATCAGAGCGATCGGGCGCGCGCAACTGCCTGATCGTCCGGCCACCCCGCGATTAACGCTACACGCTGTTACACTCACTCTCTGGCAAGACTCGGAAACACCATGGCGGCAAAACGAAGAGGACTGGGACGCGGGTTGGATGTGCTACTGAGCACGCCTATCGAAGATTCCGGCGATACGAAGGGCGATTTGTTGTCTGTCGATATCGATTTGCTCGAACCAGGCAAGTATCAGCCCCGTGTCGATATGCGACCCGAATCATTGAGTGAGTTAGCCAGTTCCATTACAGCCCAGGGCGTGGTCCAGCCGATAGTCATTCGACCACTCGCAGGTACTGGCAATCGTTATGAAATTGTCGCCGGCGAACGACGCTGGCGTGCCGCACAGATGGCTGGATTGACGGAGATTCCGGCAGTGGTTCGTGACGTTTCCGATTCGACCGCCATTGCGATGGCATTGATCGAGAACATTCAACGTGAAGATCTTAACCCGCTGGAAGAAGCGCGCGCACTGGAGCGATTGATCGACGAATTTGATATGACTCACCAAAGTGCGTCCGAGGCAGTCGGGCGATCACGCGCCGCGGTAACCAATTTGTTGCGCTTACTCGATCTGGGTGACGATGTTGCAGCGATGGTCGAGCGCCGCGAGTTGGAGATGGGCCATGCCCGTGCGCTACTCGGATTGAGTGGCCGGGCACAGACAGCAGCCGCGCGTGATGTTGCCAGCCGTGGCTTGTCGGTACGCGAAACCGAACGCCTGGTGAAAAAGCTGCAGGGCAAGAAAAGCGCCAACGACAAGACGCGCAAAAGCAGCGTCGACCCTGATATCAAGCGGCTCGAGGGCGATCTCAGCGAGCGGCTCGGCGCCCGGGTAAGTGTGAATCATGAAAAATCGGGTAAGGGCACCCTGAAGATCCGTTATCACAGCCTCGACGAGCTCGAGGGCATCCTGCAGCGCATCCGCTAGGATCGTCTTTACTGCGGTTGGTAAATCAGCGAACATTATCGACCTTAGCCGCTGCAGACAGGAAAGGCGTAGAACAATGCGCGTTATATATTCGATGGCGTTAGTCCTGGCGGTGGTGGCATGTTCCGCTCCCGCTCCGGTAGTGGAGGATGAGATTCAGGTTACCGGCGCGACATCAACCGGTTGTATAGACGAAACAGGCTGGGCTTATTCGGCAAACCGGGGCGCCGCGGTCTTTTCGGAAAACTGCGCCTACTGTCATCAAGCAGATGGCAGCGGGCAGACCGGTCAGGTTCCACGACTCGCAGGTAATAAGGCCCTGCTTGCGGATCCGACCCGGGGGATCCGCTTGATTCTGATAACCAGGTCAGGGTCGGCAAGGAGCCATGGCATGGAGGTTCAGGATATGGTCGCGATCTTTTCTGAGCTAAACGATGGAGATATCGCCGACGTCATGACCTATGTATTGAGTAGCTGGGACAATTGTGCGGGCCCGGTAGTTGAAGACGATATTAAGGCTGTTGCCGCAGCGTTGGCCCGGGAATAACAGTATTCCCTCCCCACTTCGGGGGGAGGGTCAGGGTGCTAGCCCGGCGCAATCCAATTGGTCACAGCGGTCTGCCCCCTGAATTCACGTGAACGTCGGCAAACTGTGACCTGCGTAGCTTGAACCCCCCTGTACAGCATGACTATAATGCCGCGGCTATTTGAGGCCGGCACTATTCGCGGCCACTCTCGCCACCCCAACCCCCGGGTTGCTGTGGCTTTTTTGTTGTCTGCGGGACGGCGGCGGTGTCGATTGATGCGGGACTCAATGGCTCGATTTTTTCGGCTAGTGAACGCCTCCCCGCGACGTGCGACAGCACGCGACGGACGGCACTTGAAATCTGTTAGAGCGCCCAAAGCCAATAGTTAGATGATGCAGAGAGACGCCTTGCACGCCTTCTCGCCACCTGGCCCCCGCGAATCTGTCGCATCCATTGCCCGGATTCTGTTCTGGCAGACAATTGCCGGAATGGTCTTTGCATCAATAGCCTTCATGTGGGCCGGCAGTGTCGCCGGTAGCTCGGCATTGCTCGGCACGACTCTGTGTGTGGTCCCGAACCTGGTTTTTGCACTGCGTATCGTCCCGGGAATGTTTCAGGACTCCGCAAGACAGGCGATGAACGGCGTTTACACCGCCGAGGCTTTGAAGCTGGCGGCGACTGTACTCCTTTTTATACTGGTCTTTCGATTCGTAACACCGTTACGTCCGGATCTGTTATTTGGCGGGTTCCTAGTCACACAGTTTTCGATAATTCTCGCAGCGTTGGTGAATAGATAATGGCTGCAGCGGAACACGGCACCCAGACTACTGGCGAGTACATTGTCCACCATCTGCAAAACCTGCAGGTCTGCCGGGTTGAAGGCGAGTGGGTCTGGAATCACTGCGCTGGCAATTTCTGGACGATCAATGTCGATTCCATGTTCTTTTCCATCGTTTTGGGCCTTCTGTTTGTTGGTTTGTTCTGGCGCGTTGCCCGAAACGCCACATCGGGTGTGCCGAGTCGTTTTCAGGCCGCCATCGAAACGATATTCGAGTTTATTGACAGTAGCGTTAAGGATACGTTTCACGCCAAAAGCGACGTGATCGCACCGTTGGCCCTGACAATATTCGTCTGGGTTTTCTTCATGAACCTGATGGATCTTATCCCCGTCGACTGGTTGCCACTTGCTGCGCAAAAAGTGGGCGTGCCGTACCTCAAAGTCGTGCCCACCACTGATGTCAATGTCACATTTGGCATGTCTATTGCCGTTTTCCTCCTGATTATTATTTACACCGTGCGCGCCAAGGGCGTGATCGGCTTCATTGGCGAATTGACGCTACACCCGATCGCACCACCGACCAAGGGTCTGGGTCTACTGGCTGCGCCTTTTATCATCGCATTTAATTTCATACTGGAATCAGTGGCTCTTCTAGCCAAGCCGCTGTCATTGTCTTTGCGACTGTTTGGCAACATGTTTGCCGGCGAATTGATTTTCATCCTGATAGCGTTACTCGGTATTTGGCAACTGCCTCTGCACTTTGGCTGGGCAGTCTTTCATATCCTGATCGTGACACTGCAGGCCTTTATTTTCATGATGCTGACGGTGGTGTATCTGGCGTTGGCAGTGGAAGAGCATTAACTGGACTCGATCCTTAACTGGAGACACTGATGGAAACTGTAATTGGTTCTACTGCGATCGCCGTCGCAATCCTGATCGGCCTGGGCGCACTGGGCGTGGGTATCGGCATGGGGCTTTTGGGGGGACGCTTCCTGGAGGGTGCTGCACGCCAGCCTGAACTGGCGCCAATGTTGCAGACCAAGATGTTCCTGGTTGTGGCGCTGCTCGACGCGGTGGCCATGATAGGCGTGGGTATTGCGTTGTATTTCGCTTTTGCGAATCCCTTTATCGGTCAGCTTCAGAACGCCGTCGGTGGCTAAGACCGGCTAACCGGACAGGAGTACACAGGTGGATATTACTCTTACCCTAATTGGACAATCGATCGCCATGCTGGTGTTCGTTTTGTTTTGTATGAAGTACATCTGGCCACCGATGATGCAGGCGCTCGAAGAGCGCCGCACAACGATCGCCGATGGTCTCGCCGCAGGTGAACGAGCGCAGGCCGATTTGCAAAAAGCTCAGGCGGAGGCAGACACCATCGTCGCCGAAGCACGTGGCAAGGCGTTGGAAATTGTCGATCAGGCCAACAAACGCGGTACCTCACTGGTAGAAGAAGCGCGCAACGACGGAAAACGCGAACGCGAACGCCAGGTCGAAGCGGCGCATGTGGAAATCGGTCAGGAACGCAACCGGGTACGCGAGGAACTACGCGGACAAGTCTCGGCTATAGCGATCGCCAGCGCCGAGAAAATTCTGACACGCGAGATCGATTCCAGTGCGCATCAGGACATACTGAGCAAACTGGCCAGCGAACTCTAAGCCAATGGCAGATCAAAGCACCATCGCACGACCCTATGCCAAAGCCGTCTTTGAGCTGGCGCAGGAGCAAAACAAACTGGAGCAATGGGGCAAATTGTTGCAGTCGATGTCGTCTGCTGTGGACGATCCCGCAGTCATGGCGCTGTTGTACGACCCGCGGGTCAGTGGTGCACAAGTCGGTCAGATTCTCGTCGACGCACTCGGCGACAGACTCGACGCCCAAGGCCGGAATTTTGTCCGTTTGCTGGCGCACAATGGTCGCGTCGGTGTGTTGCCTGATATTTCTGCCGGTTTTGACAAGCTGCATGCCGAAGCTGAACGGACAGTCGATGTCAGCGTGACATCGGCCGCACCGCTGAGCGAGCAGCATAAAATCGAGCTCGCAGCTTCCTTGCAGCAGCGACTGGGACGCGACGTGCGATTGCATTGTGAAATAAACGAATCATTGATCGGTGGCGCTGTTGTTCGCGCCGGCGATCTGGTAATCGATAGCTCGCTGCGTGGTCGTCTGCAGCAGCTCGCAAGTAATTTAAATACCTGAGACAGGACTGAGGAAAGACTGATGTCATTAAAGGCTTCCGAAATCAGCGATCTGATCAAAGAACGCATCAAGCGTTTTGATGTCGCTGCCGAGGCACGCAATGTGGGTACTGTGATCATGCTCACCGACGGTATCGTGCGTGTACATGGTCTTGCCGATGCGCGATATGGTGAGATGCTGGAGTTTCCAGGCGAAACTTTCGGTGTCGCACTCAACCTGGAGCAGGATTCCGTCGGTGCTGTCGTACTGGGCGATTACAAACACATCTCCGAAGGCGATACCGTCAAAACGACTGGTCGCATACTTGAAGTCCCGATCGGCGAGGCCCTGATTGGACGTGTCGTCGATGCGTTGGGCCGCCCGCTTGATGGTAAAGGATCGATTGACGCGAAAGAGCGTGGTCCGATTGAAGTCGTGGCCCCCGGCGTCATCGAGCGCAAATCAGTCGATCAGCCGGTCCAGACGGGTCTGAAGTCCATCGATGCGATGGTGCCCATCGGTCGCGGCCAACGTGAATTGATCATTGGCGATCGTCAGACGGGCAAGACTGCCGTGGCGATCGACACGATTATCAATCAGAAAGGCGGCGACCTTATTTGTATTTATGTTGCGATCGGCCAGAAAACCTCGACCGTCGCCCAGGTTGTGCGCAAGCTGGAAGAGCATGGCGCAATGGGTCACACCATCGTCGTGTCGGCTGCCGCATCCGAGGCGCCGTCATTGCAGTACATCGCGCCTTACTCGGGTTGCACAATGGGCGAGTACTTCCGTGACCGCGGACGCGATGCACTCATTATTTATGACGATCTGTCCAAACATGCTGTGGCCTACCGGCAGATTTCGCTGCTGTTGCGTCGTCCGCCAGGACGCGAGGCCTTTCCGGGCGATGTATTCTATTTGCATTCCCGTTTGCTGGAACGTGCATCACGGGTCAATACCGATTACGTCGAGAAATTCACGAATGGTTCAGTCAAGGGTAAAACCGGATCACTGACGGCTCTACCGGTTATTGAAACCCAGGCCGGTGACGTGTCAGCGTTTATTCCGACCAACGTAATCTCGATTACGGATGGCCAGATTTATCTGGAAACGGATTTGTTCAATGCCGGAATACGCCCGGCTATCAACGCTGGTCTGTCGGTATCCCGTGTCGGTGGCGCGGCGCAAACCAAGGTCATCAAGAAGCTCGGTGGCGGTACACGATTAGCGCTTGCTCAATATCGGGAGCTGGCGGCCTTCGCCCAGTTTGCCTCCGATCTCGATGAGACTACGCGCAAGCAGCTCGAACGCGGCCAACGTGTTATGGAAGTCATGAAACAGAAGCAGTATTCACCGCTGAGCGTGGCCGAAATGGGCTTGTCACTTTATGTGGCCAATGAAGGCTTTCTCGATGACGTTCCGGTCGAGAAGATCGTGGATTTTGAGACCGCCATGCGTGCTTTTGCCAACGACAATCACAGTGATATTTTGGAATCGATTAACAGCACTGGCGATTACAGCGACGAAATCGCGGCTCAGCTTCGTTCTATCATCGAAAACTTCAAATCCTCCGGAGCCTATTGATGCATAGGGGACAGACCACGGTTTTCCGGTTTTCTCCCTATTTTGCGGTTTCTTCGGGAAAACCGTGGTCTGTCCCCTATTTTCGGAGTGAGACCTAATGGCAGTCGGCAAAGAAATCCGCACCAAGATCAAAAGCGTCAAGAACACGCAAAAGATCACCAAGGCCATGGAAATGGTTTCGGCCAGCAAGATGCGCAAGACCCAGGACCGAATGGAGCGGGCGCGTCCGTATGCCAAACGCATACGCAGCGTGATCGGCCATATCTCGCAGGCGAATCCGGACTATAAACACCCGTTTTTGGTTGAACGCGAAATCAAGCGCATTGGTGCCATCATTATTACGACCGATCGCGGTTTGTGCGGCGGTCTTAATACCGGTTTGTTTCGCCGCGTTCTGACGGACTTGCAGGAGTGGCAGGACAAGGACGTAGAGATCGATTTGTGTTTGATCGGTTCGAAGGGCGTGAGTTTCTTTCGTCGTCTCGGCATGAACATCGTTGCACAGACGACACACCTCGGTGATCGTCCCCGTGTTTCCGATTTGATCGGCACGGTCAAGATCATGCTAGATGCTTACAGTGAAGGTCGGATCGATCGCCTGTTCCTGATGTTTAACGACTTCCACAATACGATGTCGCAGGAGCCGCATATCGAGACTTTGTTACCGGTTGAACCGATCGACAAAGAAGAATTACAGGAACACTGGGATTACATTTACGAGCCGGACTCACGCGAACTGCTCGAAGGCGTTTTGATGCGTTACGTGGAGGCGAGCGTCTATCGTGGCGCATTGGAGAACATCGCATCGGAACAGGCGGCGCGTATGGTGGCAATGAAGGCCGCCACCGATAACGCCGGTGAGATCATTAACGACCTGCAACTGATCTACAACAAGGCCCGCCAGGCCGCGATCACGCAGGAAATTTCAGAAATTGTGGGCGGTGCGGCGGCAGTCTAAGGCCGTTTTTCGCAAGTTTTACGAGTACAGGGGCATGAAATGAGCGACGGTAAAACCGTACAGATTATTGGCGCAGTGGTCGATGTGGAGTTTCCACGTGATGCCATCCCCGGCATTTACGATGCCTTGGTGCTGGAAGATTCCGGTGTCACGCTGGAGGTGCAGCAGCAACTTGGCGATGGCATCGTACGTTGCATCGCGATGGGCTCCAGTGAGGGCTTGCAACGTGGTGTCGGTGTGCGCAATACCGGTAAGCCAATCAGCGTCCCGGTGGGCAAGGGCACACTGGGTCGCATTATGGATGTGCTCGGTAAACCAATCGATAACGCAGGCGCTATCGATGCTGAAAAACTGATGCCCATCCATCGCACTCCACCGAGTTATGAAGACCAATCGACCGAAACCGAAACGCTGGAAACCGGTATCAAGGTTATCGATTTGATCATGCCGATTGCCAAGGGCGGCAAGGTTGGCTTGTTCGGCGGCGCCGGCGTCGGCAAGACCGTCACGCTGATGGAATTGATTCGCAACATCGCTATCGAACACTCGGGTTACTCAGTGTTTGCCGGTGTCGGCGAGCGCACCCGTGAGGGTAACGACTTCTATCATGAGATGAAGGAAGCCGATGTGCTTAACAAGGTGGCACTGGTTTATGGCCAGATGAACGAGCCACCGGGTAACCGTCTGCGTGTCGCGCTGACCGGTCTGACAGTCTCAGAAGAGTTCCGCGACGAAGGCAACGATGTGCTGATGTTTGTCGACAATATCTATCGTTACACCCTCGCGGGCACCGAAGTCTCGGCGCTACTCGGTCGCATGCCATCTGCGGTGGGTTATCAGCCCACACTGGCCGAGGAAATGGGCGCTCTGCAGGAACGCATTACGTCGACCAAGACCGGATCGATTACGTCGTTTCAGGCTGTGTACGTACCGGCTGACGATTTGACCGATCCCTCACCGGCAACGACATTCGCTCACCTTGATGCCACGCTGGTGTTGTCACGTAACATCGCAGAGCTGGGTATTTATCCGGCGGTGGATCCGCTGGACTCGACCAGTCGTTTGTTGGATCCGAACCTGATCGGTGTCGAACACTATGAATGTGCTCGTTCTGTGCAGGGCGTGCTGCAACGATACAAAGAGCTAATGGACATCATTGCCATTCTCGGTATGGACGAGTTGTCCGAAGATGACAAGCTCGTTGTCGGGCGTGCGAGAAAGGTCCAGAGATTCCTGTCACAGCCTTTCTTCGTCGCCGAGACCTTTACTGGCGCAACCGGCAAATACGTTTCGGTCAAAGATACGATCAGGGGCTTCAAAGGTATCGTCGATGGCGAGTACGATCACTTGCCCGAACAAGCTTTCTACATGGTCGGTGGTATCGAAGAAGCTGTCGAAAAAGCCAAGACGATGCAGTAGCTCATATCGATGTCAAAAATTCATGTCGACATAGTCAGCGCCGAAGGGGAAATTTATGCCGGAGAGGCCGCGATGGTATTCGCGCCGGCCAGACTCGGCGATATCGGTATAGCCCCAAGACACGCACCTTTGCTTACCAGCTTGCGACCCGGTGAAATCCGGGTGCAACCTGCCGATGGCGGTGAAGAGGAATTTTTCTTTGTCTCCGGCGGCATGCTTGAGGTGCAGCCGCACCTGGTCACGGTTCTGGCCGACACTGCATTGCGTGCTCATGACCTCGATGAAGCCGCGGCGCTGGAAGCCAAGCGCCGAGCAGAAGAGAGTTTGCGCGACCAGAAGGACGAGGTCGATCTTGCCGTTGCCCAGTCGGAACTGATCGAGGCTGCGGCCATGCTCCAGGCCATCCAGAAACTCCGCAAACGACGCCGCTAACCGAGACTTATGCCCTCCCCCCTTTTTCGTAGGAGCGGCTTCCAGCCGCGATTGCGTTAGAATCCTGTCTGGTCTGAGGATCCTCTATGCCGCTGAGTATCGTAATTCTGGCCGCCGGCCAGGGCACCCGCATGCATTCAAACCTGCCAAAGGTGCTGCAGCCATTGGCTGGACGGCCGATGCTGGCGCATGTGCTCGAGACCTGTGCGCAATTAAATGCAAACGAGACTCACGTGGTCATCGGCCATGGCGCCGAAGCGGTCAGGGAGACCTTCGCCGATCACGACATTCGCTGGGTCGAACAGGCAAAACAGCTCGGTACCGGGCATGCTGTCGCCCAGGCCTTGCCGGCAATTTCTGACAAGAACACTGCGCTGGTTTTGTATGGTGATGTTCCCCTGGTCCGCGCCGAAACCCTGCAGACACTCATCAAGGCTGCTGGCCCCGCCGGTCTTGCAGTGCTGACCGCCAGTTTGGAAGATCCTGCCGGTTACGGGCGTATCGTACGCGACAGTAAGGGCCGCGTTACAAAAATCATTGAAGAAAAAGATGCGACCAAAGCCGAGCGTGCGATTTCCGAGATCAACACAGGTTTGATTGCTTGTCGAGCCCACTTCTTGAAAACATGGATCGCGAAACTTTCCGACGACAATGCACAGGGCGAGTATTACCTGACCGATATCATCGGCATGGCAGTAAAGGATGGAGTAGCCGTGCATACCAGCCAGCCAGACTCGGTCGTAGAGACACTTGGTATTAACGACAGACGCCAGCTTGCACAGGTGGAAGCGGCTCTGCGTCAGCGAAATGCCAACGCATTACTCGATGCTGGTGTTACGCTGGTCGATCCATTGCGTGTTGATGTCCGTGGCCGGCTTGAGTGCGGCCACGATGTCACGATAGATATAAACGTCGTCTTCGAAGGCAACGTAAAACTGGATGACAATGTCTCGATAGGGCCCAACTGTTATATCCGCGATTCACAGATCGAACAGGATTGCCAGGTGTTGCCCAACACGCTCATCGATAGCGCGCATATCGGGCCGCGTTCCCAGATCGGCCCGTTCGCACGCTTGCGGCCCGAGACTTTTGTCGGCAGCGAAGTAAAAGTAGGTAATTTTGTCGAAGTTAAAAAGAGTGCGATCGGCAAGGGCAGCAAAGTCAGCCATTTAAGTTATATTGGCGATGCGAAAATCGGCAAAGACGTCAACGTCGGTGCCGGGACGATTACCTGTAACTACGATGGCGTCAACAAGCATCGCACGGTAATTGGTGACAACGTATTTGTCGGTTCGGGCACAAATCTCGTCGCCCCGGTCAAGGTGGGCGCCGATGCCACGATCGGGGCCGGGTCGACTATTACCAAGGACGCACCCGAGGGTGAGCTGACTGTAGCCAGGGTCCGGCAGTCCTCCGTAAAAGGCTGGAAAAAGCCCGAGAAAAAGGCAAAATGAGAACTGTGCCGTGGCCACTATTCTGTTCCGGCTTCAGGATAGTGTGTAGCGAAGCAGAGATCCGAATATGTGCGGAATAGTAGGAGCCGTAGCCGAACGTAATGTCATCCCCGTCCTGATGGAGGGGTTGCGTCGTCTGGAATACCGCGGCTATGACTCAGCCGGACTGGCGGCAACCAATGGCAGCGACAAGCTCATGCGTGTGCGTGCGGTCGGTAAGGTGCAAAAACTGCAGGACGCACTCGACGCAAACCCCATTTTCGCGCATCGTGGCATCGCCCACACTCGATGGGCTACGCACGGCATACCGAGCGAAGTCAATGCGCACCCGCATTTTTCCGACGACCGCATCGCTCTCGTACACAACGGCATAATTGAAAACTACGAAGAGCTGAGAGTCGAACTGATCAGTGCGGGATACGAGTTCCATTCCGAGACCGATACCGAAGTTGTCGCGCACCGTATTAGCCACCACTTGCAAAACGCCAAATCCTTGACCGACGCCGTGGCGATGACCGTCGCGGAACTTGAAGGCGCGTACGCGCTGGCAGTGATGAGCAACGACGATCCCGACTGTATCGTTGTCGCGCGTGCCGGTTGTCCGGTCGTACTCGGTGTGGGCGACGGTGAAAATTTTGTTGCCTCGGATGTCACCGCGCTGCTACCGGTAACAAAGAATTTTATCGCCCTGGAAGAGGGTGATCTGGCCGAAATACGCCGGGACGCGGTTCATATTTTGGACAGCAATCGTAATAGGGTCGAGCGGCCAGTATTTGAAAGCCAAATCAGCGCCGATGCTGTTGAACGAGGGCAATATCCCCACTACATGCTCAAGGAAATACACGAGCAGCCACAAGCCGTGGCTGAGACGTTGGAAGAACGCATCGCGAACGGCAAAGTACTTGATGCCGCTTTCGGCCCAGGCGCCGCAACCCTGCTCGAACAAGTGAAAGTCGTGCATATCGTCGCCTGCGGGACCAGCTATCATGCCGGTGCGGTCGCCCGTTATAACATTGAGCGGTTATGCGGGCTGCCATGCTACGTGGAAGTCGCCAGCGAATACCGTTATCGCCAGCCGGTCGTCAAAAAGGGAACGCTGTTCCTGACAATTTCGCAATCCGGTGAGACGGCCGATACGCTCGCTGCGCTACGCATTGCCAAAGAACTGGATTACCTGACGACCTTTGCTATTTGCAATGTGCCGGAGAGTTCCCTCGTTCGTGAGTCGGGTCTAGTATTAATGACACGAGCAGGACCGGAAATCGGTGTTGCCTCAACCAAGGCCTTCACTACGCAGTTGGCCGCGTTAAGCCTGCTAACCTTGGCGCTTGCTCGTCGCAACGGCTTGGGTGAAGACGATGAGAAAAAGCTCACGAAACTGATACAGCATGTGCCTGCTTTGCTGGAATCGGCATTAACGCTCGATGGCACTATCAAGAAACTCGCAGAGCGTTTCGCCGACAAGCATCACGCTCTTTTCCTGGGTCGCGGAACGCAATACCCCATTGCCATGGAAGGCGCGCTAAAACTCAAGGAAATTTCCTACATCCACGCCGAGGCGTACCCCGCGGGTGAGTTGAAACACGGTCCGCTTGCACTAGTCGATGCCGACATGCCCGTCATCGCCGTTGCACCCGACAATGCCCTGCTGGAAAAACTGAAATCCAACCTACAGGAAGTTCGTGCGCGGGGCGGGCAACTCATCGTGTTTACCGACCCCAATACCGGTTTTGAAGAAGACGAACAAACGACTGTCATCACTTTGTCCGAAGCCGTCTCCAATTCACAGGCGCCACTGGTCTATACCGTGTTGCTACAGTTACTCGCGTATCACGTCGCCGTACTGAAAGGCACCGACATCGACCAGCCCCGCAACCTCGCCAAGTCCGTCACGGTGGAATAGTTCACAACAGCAAATTTGCGGTTTGGTCCTTGATAATAAAGTTTTGAATTAGCTAATAAAGATTCCCGGACCATCACTCAGGGCGCTATCGCGATTTCTGGGCGAGGCTTGGACTTATTGTGAGTGTCCCGATCAGTTAGTGAGTGTCCTGATCAGTTCGTTGCAAACGACAATACGACACCGAACCCTTACAGCGTAATCGGTGGTTTGAGGCCCGACACGAGCAGCCGGCTCAGGAAGTCGACCAGCCCCAGCTGAACGATCAGGCTCGCGAGTACCATCGACGCGGTATTGAGGATCAGGGCATTGACGAATAGCAGCAACAGGCTGCGTAACACAGGCGGGCGCGTGGTGCCGTAGAATCCATATAAGGCCCACAGCGTATAGAACCACTGCAGCGTGATCAGGATGCCAACCCCGGTCATGGTCTCCACCCACCGGGTTACCGCAAACAGAAAACTGAGCCATGTGACGTGGCCGAAAGCGTACAGGCAGAACACATAGCTCTCGGCGGTAGACCGGCCAGAAGCGCGGAACAGCCTGGTCTGCAGCAGCGCGACCACGTAGAGCGTCAGGAATAGCAGGTAGGCCAGCAGGCCATGGATGATCTGGAACAGTTGCTGCTCCAGCGCCGTGCGGGCCGGTGTCCCCGGGAGTTCGATCGAAATCTCCAGGAGGTTGATGGCAAGCGCATACGCAGTGACGGCGATGAAACAGTATTTGACCGGATGCGTGTAGGGTAGCTGGCGTCCGTCTACGTAGTCCCGTGGCACCGAACCCGGCTTCGTACTGAGCCGCAGGAAGGTATGCAGGAAGCCGCGGTCGACATCGATCAGCGAGCCCAGCGCACTGCCGAGGAGGTGACCGAATGTCAATCGCTGCGCGCGCGGCTGCCCGCAGGCCCGGCAGAACTTGCCGGCGCACTCCTCACCGCAATTTTTGCAGGGTGTCGGGTCCATCAGTCACTCGCTACGCCAGTCCGGATGTGCAGTATAAGGGAGGGCAGGACCGAGGTTCTCATTGACTAGTCTCGGCTACTGATCGGTGATCGCTGGTCCGTAAAGGACAGGGGTCACGTCTACGCATTACGCTTTTTGGTGATGTGGTAGCCAGCCCGATTCGCTGGCCATGGCACGGTCGCCCAACGCAACACCGGTCGTCTGCTTGTGCCGGTTGGCGTCAGTCGCTGGTTCCAGGGAAGTGCTTTTTAAACGACGAGACGCCAAGCGGACGTCTGAAACACGTTACCACGGTAACCTGAAGCCACCGCAAGCGGTTGATTCAAAACTTTGGTCCTCCGAGTACTAACAGAAGCCGCGAGTATGGGGTCAAAATTCAAAACTATCGAATCGCTTTGTTAGCGGCAAGGACACCGGAGGAACAAGCGCCCACACATTCCGATACGCGAGGTTCAAAGTCTCCATAAATGATGTCCGTGCAGGGGGTCGGGCCGGCGTCGGACCGGTCGGCAAAAGGCTGATGTGGGAGCCGCTACCTGCCATAGAACCACGATCGTGGCACCCGATTGGCCACATCCGCGATCTCCGCGCATCCAAACTACCTGAAAAAAAAGGGGGGACGGACAAAAACCTTGACCGGCAGCGCCGCATCCCGGAAGGTATCGGTCCTTTTACCCGCGGGAGAGATGTGTGGCTCCTTCTCGATCAAGCAATGCAGGGCGTGGATATCTGGTACCCATCGGTGGTGCCGAGGAGAAACTGCGTAACCCGGAGATCCTGAATCGTTTCGTCGAGATTTGCGGTGGCGCCGAACCGGCGCGTATTGCCATCATCCCGACGGCCTCAGAGCTCGAAGACACCGGACGAAACTACGAAAAGTTGTTTCGCGATCTCGGGGTGAGTCACGCTATGGTGTTGCCGATCACCACGCGCGCGGATTGCGAGGACGATAAATACACCGAGTATCTGGAGCGCGCCACGGGCATATTCATGACTGGTGGCAATCAATTGCGTTTGTCCACAACGCTCGGTGGCACGCGCGTGGCCCAACTCATACGCCATCGCAATGCAGCCGGTACGCACATAGCCGGCACGTCTGCCGGTGCTGCATTCATGTCAGAGCATATGATCGCCGGTGGTGCAGAGGGCAGTACACCCAGTCCCGACAAGGTGACGCTGGCTCCCGGCCTAGGACTTACGAATAATTTCATTATCGATCAGCATTTTCGCCAACGTGACCGGCTCGGCCGTCTGTTGACGGCGCTGGCGTACAACCCATTTGCGGTCGGTATAGGACTCGACGAAGACACCGCTGCGTTCATTCAACCCGGCGATTCGCTGGAGGTAGTCGGTTCCGGTGGTATAACTATTGTCGATCCGTCGGATCTGCAACATTCTTCCATGGACCTTGCATCGCGTGGCGAACCGGTCAGTCTGATCGGGGTGCGACTGCACATACTCGTGCAGGGCGGTACTTTCGACATCACCACCCGAACCGCGATGCCCTGATAGCGTGACACTATGAAAATACTCTCGACGAATGTCTACGTAGGACCCAATTTCTACGCCCACTTTCCGGTTATACGCCACATCATCGATCTCGGTGTGCTCGAAGACTGGCCGACTGGCCGGCTTGGCGGTGATTTTAATGATCGTCTGCTCGAGTTTTTACCGGGACTACAGGATCACGGCTGTTCCTATGGCGAACCAGGCGGTTTTGTACGCCGGCTAACCGAGGACGAAGGCACCTGGCTTGGTCACGTCATGGAGCATGTCGCAATCGAGCTGCAAAACGTCGCCGGTTCACCAGTCACCTTTGGCAAGACCCGCTCGACGGGCGAACCGGGTCAATACTTCATGGTGTTCCAATACAAGGATGCAGAGGTTGGCCGCGAAGCCAGCCGGCTCGCACTTGAGATTCTGCACCACCTGCTGCCAAAAGATCTGCGGCCCGATGACGCACCCGGAGACGACTGGGATTTTGATACCGAACGTGATCGCTTCATACGCTATACCCAGCGTCGAGCGTTAGGCCCGAGCACGGCTTCACTTGTGACCGCCGCCGAAGAACGCGGTATCCCGTGGATTCGTCTTGGTGACTACAGCCTGGTGCAATTCGGACACGGTCGTTATCAACAACGTATCTGGGCAACCACGACTGGACGCACCAGCAATATCGCCGTCGATCTCGCCTCGGACAAAGAAGAAACGAATCGTATTCTGCATGATCTTGGGCTCCCGGTGCCGATTCAACGTATCGTGCGCAGCAGTTCCGAAGCCAAGCGCGCGGCGCGGCGTATTGGATACCCGGTAGTCATCAAACCACTCAGCGCAAATCACGGTCGCGGGGTTTCCACGAATCTGACTGACGCAGACCAGATCGAAGTCGCTTTCGACAAAGCCAAAGAGCATCACAACAGTGTCATAGTCGAGAGTTTTATCACCGGTTTCGATCATCGTCTGCTCGTGGTCGATGGCAGTCTGGTTGCCGCCGCAAAACGCGTACCGGGTCATGTCGTTGGTGACGGTTCTCACACGATCGAACAACTGGTCGATGAGGTAAACCTGGATCCACGCCGCGGTGTGGGTCACGAAAAGGTCCTGACGCGACTCGAACTGGACCACCAGGCCGAGCGCTTGTTAGACAAACAGGGTTATGAACGGGCAACCGTGCCGGCCAACGATGAGATCGTATATCTGCGCACGACGGCGAACCTGTCTACCGGCGGCACCGCCATCGATGTGACCGACGTAATCCATCCGGATAATCGCGAAATGGCAGAGCGGGCGATTAAGGGCATCGGGCTGGATATCGGTGGTGTGGATTTTCTGACTGACGACATCACGCAGTCCTACCACGAGAATGGTGGTGCTATCTGTGAAGTCAATGCCGGCCCGGGTTTTCGCATGCATGTTGCGCCTAGCGAAGGCACACCACGCGATGTCGCAGGTCCGGTGATCGACATGCTTTTCCCAGCAGATACGCCGACCCGCATCCCCATCGCGGCGATTACCGGTACCAACGGCAAGACTACGACGTCGCGCATGCTCGCACATATCCTCAAGCTCAATGGTCACACCGTTGGATTGACCAGCACCGATGGGCTCTATGTCGACGGCCAGCTCACAGTGGAAGGCGACATGACCGGTCCGGTATCGGCAGCAATGGCCTTGCGTGACCCCAGTGTCGATGCCGCGGTCATGGAAACCGCGCGTGGTGGTTTGCTGCGTGCCGGAATGGGCTACAGCCAATGCGATGTAGCGGCCTGCCTTAATGTGTCAGCGGATCATCTTGGGCTAAAGGGCATCGACACGCTGGAACAACTGGCAGAACTCAAGCGGGTACCGATCGAAGTGGCAACCGACGCGGCGATATTGAATGCCGACGATGAGCTATGTCTGCGTATGGCCGATTACACCCAGGCCGAACATCTTTGTTATGTGACCATGAATCCACATCATGCGCTGGTGAAAGAACACATCCGAGCCGGTGGACGTGGAGTCGTTCTCGAGGAAGGCATGAACGGCCACATGATCACGATATACGACTCGGAGAGTCATATCCCGTTGCTTTGGACTCATCTGATCCCGGCCACTATCGAAGGTCGCGCGATGCACAACGTGCAAAATGCGATGTTCGCGGCGGGATTAGCGTATTCGATGGGCGTGAGTCTCGAGAATATCCGCCACGGTCTGCGCACCTTTGATACGACGTTCTTCCAGGCGCCTGGCCGCATGAATATCTACACCGAGCACCCCTTCAAGGTGATACTCGATTACGCGCACAACGCCGCTGCCGTCAAAGCCATGTGCGATCTGGTCGATCGTTTCGAAGTCGATGGGCAGCGCATCGTCGTTCTGTCCGCGCCGGGCGATCGCCGCGATGAAGATATCCAGCAGATTGCCAAGCACGCAGCCGGTCATTTTGATTACTACATCTGTCGCCAGGATGATGGCCTGCGTGGACGTCAGTCGGGCGATATCCCGCGCATGCTTCGTGCCACGCTGCTTGAAAACGGTGTCAATGAAAATCAGATAGAGATCATCAAAGACGAGTCCGAGGCAACCGACGCGGCGCTCAACAAAGCGGCTACAGGCGATTTGGTGCTGATACTTGGAGACAACATCAAGCGGACCTGGAAACAGATCATCTACTTTGGTAGTGACCGCACAACGTCGGACGACCTGACGCCCGTTGTCAAGACACCACCACCGGACGACGTTGAGGAGTTCCGCATCGATGAGAGTCTCGAGATTATTCGCGACGAACGTGGCGTGCGAATTGCGCGCGAACCCGAAGACAGCGACTAGTGGAACTGCTTGACAGCCGCCGGCTGACAGGGGCCAACGCAGTCTCTGATTGTGCCGGTGCTGTTATCGACGTCGCTGTCGACGAGAGTCAACTCGATACGGTCATATCAAAATGGCGTACAGAGATCCGTCGTGTACTCGACGCCGTCGGATGGCAGGACCAGCGCCTGTTTATACGTCGTTGTGAGGGTGGGGCGAGCCTTGCCATATCTGCACCCATCGATGCGCTCTATGCGGCAACTGAAGTTAACGAGTGGGCGTGGGCAACTGTCGCCGGACAGACTGACGAAGAATTGGACGCGGCAGAGAATCGTCTGCGTGACGCTATCAAAGAAGAATCCAATCCGGCTTTATTAGAACTCGAAGCCGCCGCACGCCAGCACAGGCAGGTATTTTTAAGCGACGATGACGAGGCCTCGATCGGTCTGGGTACCGGTAGCGAAACCTGGTCCGTGCGGGAATTACCGGCACCCGATACGGTTGATTGGCAGCGGCTACACGATATTCCGGTCGGACTCATAACCGGTACCAATGGCAAGACCACATCGGCGCGACTGGCGTCTGCGGTCGCACGTGCGGCGGGTCTACATGTGGGATTTAGTTCAACGGATGGGCTTGTCGTGGACGAACAGCTCATCGAGCCCGGAGACTTTGCCGGACCTGGCGGCGCCCGCACTACCTTGCGTCACAAACAAGTAGAGATTGCGATACTCGAAACAGCGCGTGGCGGGTTGTTACGCCGTGGTATAGGCGTGCCACGGGCGCAGGCCGCGTTGATCACGCGAATTGCGCGAGATCACATCGGCGATTTTGGCTCGCGCAACCTCGACGAACTGCTCGATGCGAAATGGGTGGTGACCCGTGCGCTCGGAGCCGACGGAAGACTAGTGCTCAACGCGGATGATCGGTTGCTGGTCGCGCGCGCGGAACAGTCGCCTGCCCCGGTCGTGTTCTTTTCACTGGATACAAACAATCCGGTTATCCACCGGCATGTCGATACCGGCGGCGAAGCCTGGGCGTACGATGGCGAGTCTTTGTCGGTCGCCCGGGACGGTCAGTGGCGGCAAGTCGTGCGCGCCGATGAGCTTCCACTAACACTCGGTGGTGCGGCGCGTCACAACATCGGCAACGCACTCGGGGTTGCTGCGTTGTGTGAGGCTCTCGGGATTGATCGCGACGCAATCGTGCGCGGCCTTAAGGCATTCAGTCCCGCGGAAAATCCCGGACGCGGAAACCTCTATGATGTCGGCGGGGTCAAAGTGCTGGTCGATTTCGCGCATAACCCCGATGCGTTCCGCGCTATCGTCGAACTGGCTTCAAACTTGTCTGCAAAAAGACGGTTGATTGCTTTCGGCGAGGCCGGTGATCGAACCGATGAGTTGATCTGCGATCTGGCAACAACGGCCTGGCAGCTCAAGCCCGACCGCGTCATCACGCTAGAGATAGAAAAATACGCACGGGGTCGAGAACGTGGGGAGATAGCGAAACTGCTGCACGAACGGTTCTTAGCTTTAGGTGCCGGCAAGACGCAGTTGCAGCATCATGAAACCGAGATTGGCGCACTTAAGGACGCACTTAACTGGGCAGAGCCCGGCGATCTGGTAATCATGCTCTCGCTGGCCGAGCAGGAAGCGGTGCTGGCGCACCTCCAGAATCAGACCCCGCCGCATTAAGCTTTGGGAAAGGATCGCGGCAGGATGCCGCTCCTACGGGATCTTCCCCTACCCCTCCTGGAGAGGACAGGGACAGCACTCCCACATTCTCTGTGGACGCGATAGACTTCGGTTCATCCAATGACCTAAAACTCCAAGCGCGGGAGCGAATCCCGTTGCCATACTTCGTACAGATCTGTGGGGATAATCATGAAGAGACTGTTATCGGCTGTAATTGCAATGTGTCTGCCGCTAAGCGGGCTGGCAGACGAGGGCATGTGGACGATCGATAATTTTCCATCAGCCACGGTGGCGAAAAAGTATGACGTCAACGTCGACGAGCAATGGCTCCGCTCCGCGCAACTTGCGACGACTCGTCTGGAAAACGGTTGCACCGGCTCATTCGCTTCTGCCGATGGCCTGGTTCTGACCAACAACCACTGCACGTGGGGTTGTATTCGTAATCTCAGCACGGATGATCGCAATCTGTCGAACGAAGGCTTCAACGCAAGGAACCGGGACGAGGAACTGCAATGCCCTGGGCAGCAAATATCCGTTCTGACTGACATGGAAGAAGTCACCAACCAGATAGCCCGCGCTACGGGTGGGATGCCGGATGCCGAAGCCAACAAGGCACGCAAAGCAGCGCTGACGAACCTGGAATCGGCCTGCGAAGATGAGTCGGATGGTGGTTTGAACTGCGAGGCCGTCACGCTTTACAACGGCGGCCAGTATTTTATTTACAAATACAAGCGTTACACCGACGTCAGACTGGTTTTCGCGCCGGAACTCGATATCGCCGCATTCGGTGGCGACCCGGATAACTTCAATTTTCCGCGCTGGTGTCTCGACATGTCGTTCCTGCGCGTATACGAAGACGGTAAACCCGCTCAAACGCCCAATTACTTGCGATGGAGAAAAGGCGGACCTTCGTCCGGCGATCCCGTGTTCATCACCGGTCACCCGGGCTCAACGGATCGTTCCCTGACGATGTCGCAGTTACGCATGCTGCGTGACGCGCAGTACCCGCTGTGGCTACTGCGCTATTCCGAGTTGCGTGGTCGCATGCTGGCCTGGCAGGACACCAGCCCGGAAGCTGCACGGACCGTGCAGCAACGAATACTGAATCTGGAGAATGGCATCAAGGTACGCCGCAATCAGCTTAAGGCCCTACAGAATGACGAAAAGATGGCAGAGAAAGCGGCACAAGAAGTGTCGCTCAAGGCGACTGTTAACCGCAAGCGCAAGCTGCGAAACAAGTACGGCGACGCCTGGAACCTGATCGATGGTGCAATGACGACCTATCGCACTTTTTACGAAGAGCATTTGTTTGTCGAGCTCGGTGCCGCGTTTTATGGTGATCTGTTTAACTATGCCAGAACTATTGTTCGCGGTACTGCAGAACGCGAGCTGCCGAATGAAGATCGTATCAGAGCCTATACGGAAACTGCATTACCGGCTGTCGAACAGGGATTATTCGCTGCCCGTCCGATCGATCGTGAATTTGAAAAACTCGGGCTCACGTTCTCACTGGACAAATTGCGAGAGTGGCTGGGTCCCGATAGCGAGTACGTGCATCTGGTTCTGGCCAAGGAATCGCCCAAGGCCATGGCGGCCAGACTGGTGGACGGTACGAGGCTTGACGATGCCGATGTCCGCAAAGCGTTATGGGAGGGGGGTACCGATGCCGTCAAAGCCAGCGATGACCCACTGATTGAGTTGGCGTTGCGTATTGATGACGACGCGCGGGCGCTGCGCACGCGCTACGAAGACGAAGTAGAGGCGCCGCGGATTCGTGGTGAGGAAATGATCGCCGACGCGCGGTTTGGCGTATACGGCACGGATACATATCCGGACGCAACATTCACGCTGCGTGTGACGTATGGCGCCGTTGAAGGCTGGCAGGAAAAAGGCGCCATGGTCAATCCCTTCACACGGGCAGAGCGCTTGTTTGAGCGAGCTACCGGGGAGCACCCGTTCGCATTGCCCGCTTCCTGGGTGGGTCATCGCGAAGCTTTGAATCTTGATACGCCGTTTAATTTCGTCGCCACGACGGATATTACCGGCGGCAATTCCGGCAGTCCGATGCTGGCCGCAGACGGTGCGCTGGTTGGTCTCGCTTTCGACGGCAATATTCATTCGATCGCGGGTGGCTACTGGTTCGACTCGACCGATAACCGTACGGTCGGTGTAAATACGGCAATTATTCTCGAGGCACTCGACAAGGTCTACGAAGCGGATCACCTGGTCGATGAGTTGACCGTAGTCGAATAACTCGGAGGGGCTTAGGCGAAATGAAAATATTAAGAAGAGTGATTTTGGTCTTGCTGATTCTATTAGGCATAGCCTCAGGGATATCAAAGATCATGCAAACTCCACAGGAAATGGAATTCTTCCAGGGTGTGATGGGGTTTAGCGCGAATACGATTGTTCTGTTTGGGGTGGCGCAGTTAGCCGGAGCCGCGTTGCTTGTTTTTCAAAAAACGAGAATAGTTGGCGCATTAATACTGGCAATGACTCTGCTTATATCCACGATCATTATCTTTATGGCTGGAAAAATCGGTTTCGGATTCTTCTCCATTTTGCCGATCCTTATGGCAGGTGTTGTTATTAACGATAGCGTTAAGGCAAGCATGACTACCGTTTAACCTGCGGCGATATGGCATTGCAGAGTGAACTGATATAGCGATCTGCAGGAACTGGTTGCCGGGTTGTTGTATCAAGTCCAATCCGACACCTTTTCCGAACTCTCCTCGTCAGGGAATGGAAAATATTAGCGTCCCGTACTACGGTGGAGCCGGAGACGGAGCTAAATGAGGAGGGATTACTTGGCACCAACACGTTCCAGATGGGCTCGTTATTTCGATGAATTGAAGCGGCGCAAGGTGCTGCAGGCCGCCGCGGCTTATGCCATCGTGGCGTGGATTCTCCTGCAAGTTGCCGAGGTCACCTTCGAGCCGCTGCATTTCCCCGACTGGGCATTAACGGTGCTCGTGGTGTTGGTGATCGTGGGCTTCCCCATTGCGATGGTACTCGCCTGGTTTTTTGATCTCACATTGCACGGATTCAGGAAAGACGCGGCCCCTGCGCTGCAATCCGCTGGGCCGAACACCGCCGCTCAGACAGCGACGTTACCCACCGGACCTTCCGTCGCGGTGCTCGCATTTGAGGACATGAGTCCGGAAAAGGATCAGGAATATCTCTGCGATGGCATTGCCGAAGAGATATTGAACCGGCTGGCGCAGATCGAAGCGTTGGGGGTCGCCTCGCGCACCTCGTCGTTTCGCTTCAAAGGGCAGCCGACGGATGTCAGCAGTATCGGGTTACAGCTGAATGTTGCCACGGTGCTCGAAGGCAGTGTGCGCAAGGCTGGTGATGATCTGCGTATCACAACGCAGTTGATTAATGCCGAGGATGGTTACCACCTCTGGGCACACAGTTATGACCGCAAGCTGGAACATATTTTCGAAATTCAGGATGAGATCGCAACCCATGTTGCCGAGGCGCTGGAAGTAACGCTGCGCGCCGGTCCCAACGAAGAAAGCTTTACAACCAGCGATGCACAGGCATACGACTATTATCTGAAAGGCGTACATTACTTTCACCGTTGGGGCTTGCGGAATGTACGCTACGCCGTCGATATGTTTGGCAAGGCGGTGGAAATTGATCCGGCGTTTGCCCGTGCCTGGGCGGCACTCGCAGACAGCTATGCCATGGCTTGTATGTATTGGAATGCCACCGACGACAATCTCGCCGGCGCTGATACTGCCAGCATGAAGGCGCTGGAGTTGTTACCGGGTCTGGCTGAATCGCATGTCTCCCGCGGTTTGAGCCATTTTGTGCACGGCGACGACCGCGAGGCGATCGCGGAGTTTGAGACTGCCTTGCGTCTTAACCCGGAGTTGTTCGAGGCTAACTATTTCTATGGCCGGATTCGCTTCCAACGTGCCGAACTCAATCGGGCTGCAGAATTGTTCGAAAGCGCGCAACGGATTCGCCCGGATGATTTCCAGGCACCGATCCTGTTGCGTCAGGTATATCGCAGCCTGGGACGTGAGGATGAAGCCTTGGCCGCCGCCACTCGCGGGGTCATACGGGCCGAACGGCATCTGGAACTCAATCCTGACGATACCCGTGCGCTCAACCTGGGATGCGCCGGGCTGATTGAACAGGGCGACAAGGACAAGGCGATGCAATGGGCTCGGCGGTCGCTGGCAATCGACGGTGATAATGCCGATACCTTGTATAACATCGCTTGTACTTATGCTTTGGCCGGGGAACCCGGTGAGGCATTGGATTGTCTGGAGCGAGCCCGTTTGCGTGGTATGTCGATTGCTGAGTGGGCAGAGAATGATTCGGATCTGGCTTCACTCCACGATGATCCTCGCTTCCTTGCATTGATGGATCGCTTCAAGCAGGAACCGACTACAAGTTTCGACTGACTCTATTATGGGTCTATGAACCAAAGCTGCCAGTGCCGCAATGCGCAAAGCATCATCGACCCGGAGATATGATTAATGCGAAAACGCGCGTTTGTCGACATAGCGATCTTGGGGCTTGTGTTCTGGAGTGTCTGGTCGCTGCGGTTCGCCGGAGTCGAGAAAGTCGGTTTCTGGACCATATTGGCGGCCGTGGGCGCCGGCGCGGTGTTGATAACAATGCAAAAGGAGAACTGGCGCGACTTTGGTTTGCGTGCTGGCGGTGATGCGCGTTTCGTATTGAGTCGGGCCGCCGAGTTCTCAATTCTGACGCTCGCGACCGGTTTTGCGGTCATTGGCCTTGCGACAGCGTTTGGCTATCCACCGAGTCAATCCGCTGTACTCACGCAACAACCGGAAACTCTCCCCGGATTTCTTCTCGACATCGTTTTTGGCGTCTGGATCGGCGCGGCCATAGGCGAAGAACTCTTCTTCCGCGGAATATTGCTGACCAAATTTACGACCTTATTTGGTGGTGGACGCCGGGCGGTGGTGCTGGCAGTTGTTGCACAAGCCATCTGGTTTGGCGCCGGCCACATTACGCAAGGCGTCAGCGGCATGATTATGGTGGGCATCATCGGCGTTGTTGTCGGTACCTATTTCGTCACGCGCGGACGCCGCGCTCTAATTCCCCTAATGATCGGTCATGGATTTGTCGATACAGTGTCTCAGACGATGTACTTCTTCAGTTGACAGGAAGCTTCGCCGAGCAGCGCGCGTGACGCCTCGCAATCCCGCAGTTGTTTTGCAGAAATGACACTGCGCCGCGATCTCTGAGTAGCTTAACTTTACTGAGCGTTGCGGCAATTACGCATATACAACGCGTTCTCTATGGTCTATGGGTACTATTGGTAGGAGGGATTCTCAGTGCCGGGCGTGCCTACTGATTTCAACCAGGACGCTTGAGCGGCTGGAACACATGAAAGTCTCAAAAGCCTTGTTCAGCACCGGCGAACCGGCCTACGCTGTCGATCACAGTGGCGTAATCGTAAGCTGGAACCCGGCCGCCGAGCAGGCGTTTGGATACAAGGAACGAGAAGCTGTGGGCCAGCAATGCTGGGAACTCCTGGCAGGCCAGGACCTGTTTGGTAACCAGTACTGCTGCTCGGGTTGTCCGCTGCAGGAGATGGCATTTCGTCACAAGTCCGTCAAAAGTAGCAAAATAGTCTTTCGGACGGCCGCCAACGAGCTGAAGCAATTTAGTGTGACCACGCTGGTCATTTATGACGGGCCTGGTGAAGAATTGATGGTGCATTTATGTCGCCCAGAATGCGAAGTGGGCGAAGGCTGTACCACAATGAACTGCGCCGGCCAGCCGACCAGCAATCAGGAGCGTGGCAATCTAACCGATAGAGAAAAGGAAGTGCTCGATTTGCTCTCCCAGGGACAGAGTACGCAGGAGATGGCTTCGACCATGTGCATCAGCACCGCAACCGTTCGTAATCACACCCAACACATCATCCACAAGTTAAATGTGCACAGCCGCGCCGCGGCGGTAAACCTGGGTCAGAAACTGGGCCTCATCTAGACCGCCGCCCCCCGAATCATATGATTCATCTGCATCAGGGCAGTGATGCAGATTGCTCAGCTGACTCGAAAGAACCCCGTGTAATGCAGCTTGGTTCAGGTGATGCATTTGCATCATGGGAATGACGTACTTGGCTCATATGCCCGCGAACCCGGGCCTCCTATGCTTGGGTTTAAGAACTAAGAAGTAAGCATTGGGTGGCTGAACAGCGCCTGTCCCGTCGCCCCGGTCTTGGAAAGGTCCTGCAGGGAGAATGTGATGAATGTGCCCACCACAACACAAACCACCGCCATTGCTACGCTGCTCGCATGCATGGGCTTGTTTGGTTGTGATAACGATAATCATAATCGTGTAGTCGTTACGCCTTTACCGCCAGTTGCAAGCGCGATTGCGACATTATCAGCGCTGTCCGCAAGTGACGCGACGCTCAGCCCCGAGTTCAACCCGGCGACGACCAGTTACACCGCTACCGTGCCCAATAGCACCAGCAGCGTCGATGTCGTCGCGGTCACAACCGACAGCAATGCCGGTTTTACGATCAATGGTGGCAGCAATGCCACGGTTGCGCTAGCTGAGGGTGCTAACACCATCACTATCCTGGTGACGGCAGAAAATGGTACGTCGACGCAGAGCTATACGATGGGTATCACCCGGCAATCCTCAAGCTCAAACAATGCCAATCTCAGTAACCTGAGCTTAACGGGCGTCACATTGAATCCTGCATTCGACCCGGTGGTCTTTAGCTATACGTCAATGGTCATCTTTGCGGTCTCCAGTACGGCAGTAACGCCGACAGCGGAAGACCCCAATGCCACGATTACTGTCAACGGCACGGCGGTTGATTCAGGTACGGCCAGCGACCCGATTACGCTGAATGTAGGCAGCAACACAATCACCGTCCTGATGACGGCCGAGGACGGTACCACCAACCGGACCTACACCATCGAGGTGACCCGTCAGGCTGCGGCGGCTATCGCGCAGGAGGCCTATATCAAAGCATCAAATACCGACCCTACTGATATATTTGGAGGCAGCGCCATCGCCTTTTCGGATGACGGATCAACGATGGCCGTGGGGGCACTTAATGAACAAAGCGCCGCCACCGGCGTGAACGGCGATGAAACGGACAACAGCGCGTCGCGTGCCGGTGCGGTCTACGTGTTCACCCGCGACGGCGGGGGTGTCTGGACCCAGCAGGCCTATGTCAAAGCGTCCAACTCCGATGCCACTGATAATTTCGGAATTAGTGTCGCCCTGTCGAGCGACGGATCAACACTGGCCGTCGGGGCCCTATCTGAAGACAGCGCCGCCACCGGCGTGAATGGCGATGATACGGATAACAGCGCCGACAGGGCCGGTGCGGTTTATGTATATACGCGCGATGGCGTTGGAACCTGGACCCAGCAGGCCTATGTCAAAGCGTCCAATACCGACACGCGAGATCAATTTGGATTCAGCGTCAGTTTGGCGGGTGACGGATCAACACTGGCCGTCGGGGCAAATACTGAAGCCAGCTCCGCGACCGGCGTTAATGGCGATGGAGCTGACAACAGCGCATTCGGCGCTGGTGCGGTCTACGTCTTCACGCGCGACGGCGGCGGGGTCTGGACCCAGCAAGCCTACGTCAAAGCGTCCAACACTGATTTCAATGATCGGTTTGGGGGTAGCGTCGCGCTGGCGGGTGACGGGTTGACCCTGGCCGTCGGGGCCGAATCGGAGGACAGCAACGCCATCGGCGTGAACGGCGATGAATCGGACAATAGCGCAACGTCTGCTGGTGCGGCCTATGTGTTTACCCGCGATGGCGGGGGGGTGTGGACTCAGCAGGCCTACGTGAAGCCGTCCAACACCGACGGCTCAGATTTTTTTGCAGCGATTGGCCTGGCCCTGTCGGGCGATGGATCGACTTTGGCCGTCGGGGCCCAAGGGGAAGCCAGCAACGCCATCGGCGTGAATGGGAATGAGGTTGATAACACGCTAGAGGATGCCGGTGCGACTTATGTTTTCACCCGTGACACCGGAGGTGTCTGGACTCAGCAGGCCTATATAAAGGCATCCAATACCGATTCCGGTGATAGCTTTGGGATCCCCCTTGCTCTGGCGCGTGACGGATCGACATTGGCGGTCGGGGCTGTATCTGAAGACAGCGCCGCCACCGGCGTGAATGGCGATGAAGCTGATAACACGCTACAGAATGCCGGTGCGACTTATCTGTTCACCCGCAACGGCGGCGGTGTCTGGACCCAGCAGGCGTATGTCAAGGCATCCAATCCCGACAGCGGCGATTTCTTTGGGTTCGGTGTCGCCCTGTCGGGCGACGCCTCGACATTGGCCGCGGGAGCGGGCGGCGAAAACAGTGCCGCCACCGGCGTGAACGGCGATGAATCGGACAACAACGCAACGAGTTCTGGTGCGGTTTATGTTTTCCGGTAGCGCCATGGAGTGATTGAGAAGGGTGTCGCAGCAAATAACTAATCAACAGCGTCAACGTGCGTTGTTGTCCGTAACAGAAACAACCCCGCTTAGGCGGGGTTTTTCTTTTGGGCAGTGGAGCTTTTAATGGTCGGTTCCGATGGCGTTTAACGTCTCGAAAATCGGATCTCGAATCCTTCCGAGCCGCCGTCGCTGACGGTTACGATCAGGCGGTCGGGGCCGTCTCTTTGATAGACAATTTGCTTCGGAAAATCGTGGGTGGGATTGGCGAAGACAACGCGATCCGCTGTCGAGGCATCGGTCATGTGAAATGCGACCGGATATTCGTTGTGTGCAACCTTGGCAATGAAATAGATCTCGCCTTCCATACGCACCAGCCGCAGGGTTTCGGTGCTGACTTTGTCTTTCGACGTTGTGACACCTTTGCCCTCCAGCGTGTCGGCACTCACCGCGCGCCAGTGTTCGGTGATGGCACCGTCTTGGGCCTCCCAGTCGCCGACCAGCCAGTTCATCAGGCCATTGTTTGCGACTGAAGCACAGGACAGGCTCATTAGCATAAACAGAATCGCAAGTGTTGAATTACGCAAGGTCGGCTCCTCCTTAGGTTTCGACGAGTACCAGCGGCACGTACAGTTCTTCAGTGGTCAGGCCGCCATGCACGCCGATCAGGGCGCTGCGTTTCTCGCCGGGTAACTTATCCTGGATGATGAAATTGTCCTGCATCAGCAATGTTTGGCCACCGATGCGCTCTTTGAGTTTCGGGTGTGGCTTGCCCGGGCCGAACAATCCCATTTCCATCAGTTGCTTACTGGGAATAGCACAGGCGCTATCGGCCAGTTCCGCACCGACATAGGCTTCAAAAGCGCGTTCCTCACCCGCATGCACATAGCAATATGCGGCCCTGGGTTCGCCGCAAAGCGGTATATCCAGCATGGCGGTCAGCGGGACGTGATCTTCCAGGTTGATACGCGTTGCAGGCGTGGTATCGATAAAACCATGATCCGCCGTTAGCAGCACCAGCGTGTCGCTGTTGTCGAGGTCTGACAAAAGCTGTGCAAAGCCCGTATCAATTTCCCTGAAATGATTTCGGGTCTCGTCGCTGCCGACACCGTACTGATGTGCGACATGATCGAGGTCAGACCAATAGGCATAGATATATTTCTCCGCGCTGTCTGCATGGACTACGTCGGTGATATTTTTAAAAAACTGGTCGAGTCCGTCGTAGCCGTGAATTTTTGCACCGGCACTGAATGCCGTGTTAAACGGCGAATGGGCAATGCGTTTAGGGCTGATGACATGTGAATCGACGTCCAGCCGCGGATAGATTGGCCGCGCATCGAGCACAGTGGCCGGATCGAAACCGCGTGCCTGGAGCGACTCGTGTCCGCCTCGACTTCTGAATGGCAGGACCGCAGCCAGGGTGCGGATTTCCTGAAACCAGACATGCCAGCCCGTGATGGCATGCTGCGCTGGTGCAAGGCCTGTCAGGATAGTGGTGATGGCCGCCGCGGTCGTGGTCGGAAAGACCGACGTCATTGGCCCACGTAGGTGCGTCGCAATAGTGCTGTCCGGCCAGTCTCGCCGCAGGTACTCATAGCCCAGCCCGTCGATGAGTACGAGCAGCACGGTTCGATATCGTGACAAGGGGATTTCATCGAGCAGTTGCAGCGATGGGTAGGCGACGGCAGCGGCACCCCGGCCTGCGCCGATTGACGACATCAGGTTTACGATGCCGCCGCCACCGTAATCCGGTCGCTGCATGCCGGCGGGGATAACATCACCAGCGGTTTTGGCGGAATGGGGCATCGTCACAGCATAGCCGACTAACATGGAACTGTGAGACAGTATTGATGTTTTTTTTCACCCGGGCTTGCCTACTTCATGAATGACACAAGCGAAATTGTCTGCTGGCGTTGTGGTGGCTCGCTGGCAGAGATCAGCTTCCCTCTGCGACGTTTGGAGGAGTGTCCGGCCTGTCATGCGGAATTGCATGTTTGCAAGATGTGCGAATTCTTCGACCCCAACGTCGCAGAATCCTGTCGCGAGCCAGTCGCGGCAGAAGTCCGCGACAAAGAACACGCCAATTTTTGTGATTATCTGCGGCTGGCTCCGAACGCCTATCAACCCGCATCCGCGGAGCAAAGCGCGGCCGCTAGCCGTCTCGGTGAATTGTTCGGTGATGATGGAAAGGATGCAACGCACGACGATCCGACGGACGAGCTGGAAGACCTGTTCAAAAAACCGACTAACTAAGCTTGCGTCCGATTTCTGTGACGGTTAGGATTACGTTCGTTGGCTTAGCTTAGTTTTTCCCAGGCGATTCCGGTTGTATTCTTTCCCGTATCTTCAGAGTGAAAACCGATGCAAGTCAATCGGTGCGAACTGCCGTTGGTGTGTCAAAGGCATGCGCCCCGTCTTTGTTTTGTTTTAGTGAGAGAGACGAATGAGTAAGATTTATGCTGGCAATCTGCCGTTTAGTGTTGATGAAGATAAGTTGCGAGAAATGTTTTCGCCTTTTGGGGCCGTTGAAGACGTGACTGTAATTCGCGACCGTGACAGTGGCCGATCACGCGGTTTTGGTTTTGTGCAGATGCCTGACGCCGAGGCACAAACCGCCATCGAAGGTCTTAACGGGCAGGATTCAGACGGCCGCACGCTGAGAATCAGCGAGGCCCGTCCTCGCGAACAGCGTCCCCGGCAGCAACGCTGGTAAGAAAAAAGAGGGGTTGTCAGCAGTGACAACCCCCTTTCGATCTTGGGTGGGCCAGGGCAGGCGTCTGGCTGGGCGCAGTTTCGTGCGCCTAGCGCATTTCCAATACCCAGCGATCCCCGGCATCAATTAACAGGCGCGCCGGACTGGGCTGCAAGTCAAAACTCGCAATACCGGCTTGACGCGTTGCTGTCTGCCGGCCGACCCCCGATTCCGGTTCAAGACTGATTTTCACACCGCCGGCTGGCCGGAAATGCTGTTCGTCAAAGACAAAAATCTCAAGTTGGTTAGGCGGCGCTATCCGCACGCGTAAGGTGTGACGGCCGGCGTGCAGGCTAATCTCCCGCCGGGCAATCGGTGCGGGAAAACTGCCGGAGTCGTTGATTGCCGGATCGGCTTTTGGCATTGTGATGCTGGCAACGTTTTCCGGAGTCGCTGCATGAAAATGAAACGCCGGTAACTCCGAGTTCCAGTCAACAATCAGTGTCCCCAGCGAGGCGATGCGCATTGACTCTTCGGATTGACCGGTAGAAAAGCGTGCGGCCGTGCGGGCAACAAGCTGAGTTTGTGGTTCTGCGGCCCGCAAGGCGGAGTGCAGGCCAATTCTCAGCTCGATAAGCTCCAGTAATACATCGTTATCGGACAGCAATCGGCGGTCCACGGCAGCCATCTGATCGACCGGTAGCGATTGATCGTGGTAACCGGCAATCGTAGCTGCATCGAGTGGAACGGTTGTTGCGGACGCAGCGTCCTGATTGCCGGCGAGTAACGCTCGTAGCAATCGCCCATCGCTGGCACGTGTCTGGCACAGTTCGCAGTTGCGAAGGTGAGCGAGATGTTCTGGCTCGACGCTACGGCCGTCGACAAAACACGCCACCACCTCGGGATCGAGATGTACTAACTGAAATTCCTGAGAGAATGCGGGTTTCATTGCACAAAGTCCCGGAAAAGTGCGGGGAACACCATCGATACCTGATCGCGTAGTCGTTTTTCGGCGCGGTGTAAGATGACACCGACAGCATTTGGTTTCATACCGAGACGCATACCAATCTCACGGAAGCCAAGGCCATCGAAACGACGCAACTGAATGATGCGCCGATCTTGCTCGGATACAGTGTGGAGCGCCGAATGCAGAGATTCGCGCAGCGGTTCCAGCAGCTCCTGTGTGAGACCGTGGTCGGGCTCTTCGTCAGCGCGGGTGCGCGCTTCCAAAACCATCTTTAGTGCCACGGCTGCCAGGTAGCTACGCAGCGCCGACTTGTCGTTCCACATACGCAGCATCTGATAGTCGTTTTTCGCCAGGAGATCGAAGAAATCCTGAAAGCGCTGTTCGACATGATCGGGGTCGTCGCTCTCTCGACTAAATATCGTGTATATCAGCCCGGCGTATTCGTGCACGACCGCTTCAGCGGCGGCGCGATCGTATCTCAGTACTCGGTCGACCAGTTCTCTGTCGTCCACACGCCCCTCGGCGATTTAACTTTAATCAATGATTCTAGGGTTATTGGCCCGACAATTACTTGACCCAGTCCTCGAAAAGACAATCTTTTTCGAGCCTACGGTGTCGGCCCGGCAGGGTTTTGACAGTGGAGGCGGGGCTGCAGCGGCTAGGCGCCCTGGACGGTGGCGAGCTGCTCTTTGAGATTGAGGATGTGCTCTTCCCAGTAGCGATTTTCGGCCAACCAGGGAAAGGCAAGCGGAAATGCAGGATCCGGCCAGCGACGTGCGACCCAGGCTGTGTAGTGAATCATCCGCAAAGCCCGCAGTGCCTCGATCAACCGTGTTTCACGCAGATCAAAGTCGCAAAATCGCGTGTAGCCCTCCAGGATGTCGTCGAGCTGGTTTTTCATTTCCGATTCATCGCCCGATAACAACATCCACAGATCCTGTACCGCCGGACCGGTCAGACAATCATCGAGATCGACAAAATGCGGTCCACTGTCGGTCCACAGTGTGTTGCCCAAGTGACAGTCGCCATGTATGCGTAACTCGTTGTAGTCGCCAACTTCATCGAAGACCCGTTCGACCTCGGCCAGGAGTTGCTCCGTAACTGCCGCGTAGCTGTCGACGATATGCATGGGAATCCAGTCGCTGTCACGCAGGTAGCTGCAGGACTGGTAACCGAGGCGGTCAATCTCGATGGCGGGACGATGTGCAAATTGTCCGGTGCGACCCACAGCATGCATGCGACCCAGGCAACGTCCCATCATCTCACGGTCCTCGACCGACCCCAGTTCGGGCCAATGTCCGCCCTGGCGTGGAAAGACAGCGAAACGAAAGCCGCCGTGTTCATTGAGGGTTCGATCCTGGCAAATCAATGGTGCGACTACCGGGATGTCGTGCTCCTGTAACGTGATGGAGAAATTGTGCTCCTCGAGTATCGCCTCGTCTGACCAGCGACCCGGTCGATAGAACTTGGCGACTACCCAGTCGCCGTCTTCCAGTCCGGCCTGGTAGACACGATTCTCATAACTGTTTAGCGCCAGACTGCGGCCGTCGCAACGAAAACCGGCGTATTCGATGGCGTCGAGCACGGCATCGGGGCTCAAGTCGGCAAACGGTGCGGCCGTTGTCACAACGATTGCAAACCTGTCATGAGGTGAAGGCATATCATCACGAGGATGTTACGCTTTAGCCTCCACGGGAGTCGATCTGTGCCGTCATTACTCAAAGTCCAGTTCATCCACGGCCTGGAAAGCAGCCCGCAGGGCGCCAAGTCGCAACGGCTTGCGGGCGAGTTCAATACCCTGACACCGGCGATGGACACCAGCGATTTCGAGGCTTGTGTACAAATTCAAAACGAACAACTGGCCGCTTTTGCACCCGATGTTCTGGTCGGATCGTCATTCGGGGGCGCTGTCGCGCTGGCGATGGTGCAACGCCGGTTATGGTCGGGGCCGACATTATTATTGGCACAGGCAGGACTGCATTACGGCTTGTCGGCAAGTCTGCCGGACGGTGTCAGCGTGTGGTTGGTACACGGCAGATCGGATGATGTTGTCGATCCACAGGATAGTCGGCGGCTCGCTGCCGCTGGCAATGCGAAGTCGGTAAGGCTGATTGAGGTCGATGATGACCACCGCTTGCGTAAATCCGTTGCGAACGGTGATTTGATCGGCTGGGTCAGGGCGCTTGCGACGCTGCCCTGACCCGCCGTGTAATTACTGCGGACGATACTCTGTTACGTCCTGAAACTCGGTCTCCAACGGGTACACGGTTGTTTGTGTTTCGTAGTCGTATTGAACTTGCGACGTGGATGAATAGTCCTGCGTGGAATACTCTGGCTGCACTGGCTCTGTAGCAGCAGTACGTACAGATTCTTCTGTTGGTCCGTCGTTAAGCCGCTTGCTGCGCCAGTAACGCGTCCCGCCAATGTCGGCCTGTAACATCAAACCGGCATCAGTGAGCTGATAAATTGCCACGCCGTTTGTGAAACTGGCCTCGGCGTTGGCACCAGTGCGTCCGGCAACCGCGTTAGCCGATGAGCTGGCATGCCAGCCATTGCTCACAAAATCTACAAAAGTGAGTTCGTCTTCAAACAGAAGTACGACCCGGAAAGCCTGGCCGCCAATTCCCAGACCCAGTCCGCCCATGCCCATGTGCATGTAGGTTCGGTCATCGGTCATTTTGTGGATGGCAACACCGGTGCCACCACCGCCGGTAATGATCAACGCGCCCTTGGTGACATTAAACACCGCGTAACCATAAGCACGATCATAGAGACGTTGCGCCTTCGGGTCGCCGGTCAGCAGTCTCTCCATCGTATGTCTTGCACTCAGATCTACTCTCTGCCGTTTTTCGCTTGCACTTGAAAAAATGCCGGCGTCGGCCGGCTGCACAGAGAAGATGAGGCCCGTCGTTATGACGGCCGCTGTAACTAAGGATATAAACTTCTTCATGAGATGCTCCGAACCCAGAGAGTCTGGGCGCACCATAACCGGACACTACATAAATGTAAAGTGTTACAGAGAGTTATCCGTTATCATTCATGTTCATTGTTCGACGGGTCAACAAGCCTGCAAGGGCGCAAAGCAACAGCGGTAACGTGGCCGGCAACGGCACCACGGCAAAACTCTGTTCAGAATTGATTGCATCGTAGCTGTTTACGCCACTGGACCAGAAGAAGTCGCTGTAGGTCCGGCCGCTACCGGCCAACTGCAGCGACCAGCCTACTGGCGTATCAGACGATTCCGACAAGCCAATTCCGAGGCTGGTCGATCCCGCGGCCGCGCCATCCAAGGCCTGGAAGACACCTTCGTAACTCAGAAACTGTAATACATCGCCGCCATCGTCGACCAGCGCCATGCCGTCGGGAGCGCCGTTTTGCAAAGCACCGGTTTCAAAAAAAACAGTGCCGTAGCCGTCAGCCTGGTCTGTGATCGTCCCGGCAAGAGCCGTCGTGGCGTAAACACTGCCGGTATTGCCGTTGTAAAACATTAATGACCATCCATCGAGTACGATCCCGGCTGGACCGGCGATTTCCACGCCTTCGCCAACATCGGCGCCGTCGTTGTCGTAGTGGAGCTCATTAATAAAAGGAATCGTTGTGGCAATTGCCTGCAAGGGCAAGATCAGCAACACAGCCGGGGTAATGATGCGCTTCATGGTCTCCTCCATTAAGACCCGTTGGACAGAACACCACCCTAGACGATCATGTCTGACCACGCTGCTGCAAAAACGCGTCGGTTCGTCCAGTTACTGATACTTCATCGGAGGACGCGCGCAAATTATTCCCTCCCCCCTCTGGGGGGAGGGTTAGGGTGGGGGGCGAATCACGCAATTATTCCTCTCCCGATCCGCGTAATGCCAGGAGCATCTTTGTATGATTTTCCCCTCCCCGGAGGGGACGGGGAAATATAGAGTGGCGGCAAGATGCGGCGCCCGCGGTGCAGACCGCACGCGCAAATTATTCCCTCCCCCCTCTGGGGGGAGGGTTAGGGTGGGGGGCGAATCACGCAATTATTCCTCTCCCGATCCGCGTAATGCCAGGAGCATCTTTGTATGATTTTCCCCTCCCCGGAGGCCCTGGCCAGGGAGCCGGTAGGTCTGAAGCTGATTGATGACGACCGCTGGCAGATTTACTTCGCTAAACTGAGTCTTGGCGTGCTTGATGGCCATCTGGGCCGCATAATTAAGCCTCAATAGGTGTTACCTATGTGCCCGGTCAAAAGTGTTACCTATCCGCCCGGCTCTACAGGGGGGCGAATCACGCGGGATCTACGACAGATTCATCCTTGCGACCGTACAACCGACAGCAAAGATCGGAATCGGCGCGTAAAAATACAGTTCCCCGGTTGCACCCCCGCAAAGACCCGCTAAAGCGATAAAGGTACGAATCTCAAATCCGCCCTGACCGGCGTCACGATAGGTTTCTTCGTCTGTGTAAGACAATATTTCATCGCGGCGGTTGTTGATAAACCGGTCAAGAAACTCCCGGTCCCAGGCTTCATTGATTTTGCCCGAATCCGGTGTTGCCGGCCAATGTGAGATGCCACCCGTGCAAACCACGGCGATGCGTTCTGGTATGCCATCGATAGCCGTGCGCAGAGCTTGTCCGAATGCGTAAGCCCGGTGTAAGGGAATCAGTGGCGGACCCTGACAATTGATATTCACCGGGATGATCGGGATATCGTAGTCGGGGGTGAGAAAATTGAGTGGTACGGCGACGCCATGATCGAATTTCCACTCTTCGGCATAAGCGACATCGGACGATTGCAGGATGCGTTCGATCAGTCGTCTGGATAGTTCCGCATTACCGGGGACTCGCGTACGTTGAATACCCAGCCATTGTTCGTCTTCAATCGGGCTTTCGTAGTGGTCGGCCATGCCGACGCAGATAGCCGGCATGTTGTCCATAAAAAAATTGGCAAAATGTTCGGCACCGATGATTACGAGCGCGTCAGGTTTGGCGTCATGAATTTCCTGACCGAGCCTGCGGAAGTTTTTGTAGAAACTCTCGCGTAGTTCCGGATCAGCACGTTCGGCGCGGCCGGTAATGCCGGGGGCGTGGCTGCACGCGCCTGCGTAGACCAAACTCATCTCACTACTCCCACACCGTGGCGTAAAGTCCGGCGCGCACGGGTCCGTGATCTTTGAGTCCCTTGCGCATAGCCGCCAGGTATTCGTCCCACTCGTAGTCACGCATTGCTGCGTAGTGCATCAGTATCTGGCCGTTGACCCCGAGCACATACAGTAGCCCGATGTCGGGTTTGCGGATTGCCTCGGTTTCTTCCGGCGTCAACTCGTACTCGGCCAGCAGCAAATCAAAATCATCGTCAAAGCGTTTGCGCACATAAGAATCGCGATTCAACTGATAGAGCAGCTTCTGTACATAGTAGAGGCTCATAACAATGCTCTTTAGCCCTTGCCGAGCTGTGGCACCCGATGCGTGCCCAGTGCGACACAAATATTTTTTGTTTCCATATAAAAATCGAAACTGTAGTCACCACCATCACGACCGATACCGCTGGCTTTCATGCCACCAAATGGTGCTGGCAGATGACGGTTGTTCTCGGAGTTCACCCAAATCATACCGGCGTCGAGTGCCTGGGCAATACGGTGACCCCGGCCGATGTCGTTGGTCCAGAGATAGCCGGCCAACCCATACTCGATGTCGTTGGCAATCTCGATTGCGTCGGCCTCATCAGCGAACGGAATGGCGGTCAGCACAGGACCGAAGATTTCTTCCTGAGCGATGCGCATGTCGTTGCGCGCCTGTGTGAACAGCGTTGGCTGCAGATAGTTTCCCGCTCCGCCGCCGACATCGGATTCCCGACCCCCTGCGGCGATGGTTGCACCGTCGGTTTTGGCTATGTCGAAATATCCACAGACCTTGTCGAAATGACTCTTGTGAATCATCGGTCCGACTTCGGTAGCCGGGTCCAGCGGATGGCCGACGCGTAAATTATTCACACGTTCCACGACCCGGGCAACGAATTCATCGTAGATCGTCGATTGCACCAGTAAGCGGCTGGAGGAGGTGCAGCGCTCGCCATTGAGGCTATAGATCATAAAAATCGCGGCATCCAACGCCCGGTCCAGATCGGCGTCATCAAAGACGATTACCGGGTTCTTACCACCGAGTTCGAAGTGCACACGCTTCAGCGTAGGCGCGCCTTGTACCTGAATCATCGTGCCCGTCCGCGATTCACCGACAAAAGCGATTGCTTTGATATCCGGGTGCTCGGTAAGGGATTTGCCAGCGCTCTCGCCCTTCCCATTGACCAGGTTAAGCACACCGTCGGGCAAACCCGCCTCACTGCAAATCTCGGCCAGCATTGTTGCGGACAACGGGCTGAACTCCGCCGGCTTGTGTACGACGGTGCAGCCAGCGGCAAGCGCCGGGGCAATCTTCCACGTTGACAACATGAACGGTGTATTCCAGGGCGTGATCACACCAACCGGCCCGATCGGTTGGCGCGTCGTGTAGTTGATGTGTTCATCCTGTGGTAGCGCCTGGCCATTGCGCGCGTCCGGGGCACGATCGGCAAAGAAGCGGAAGTTTGCTGCACCACGGATTGCCGCCTTGCCCATGAAACGGATCGGCTGACCGGTGTCCAGGCTTTCGACCAGTGAAATATCCCGTGAACGGGCTTCAATAGCATCGGCGACGTTGTTAAGCAGCTTGCGCCGCTCGCCGCCTTTCATCGCTTTCCATGCCGGAAACGCGGCCGCAGCGGACTTGCACGCGGCGTCAACTTCCTGAGCATCGCCGGCAGCGACTTGCCCGATTGATTCATTATTCACAGGCGAAACATTTTCGAAAGTCTTGCCCGAGCTGCCGATAGTCGATTTTCCGTCGACAAAGTGACCGAGCGTGTTTTTTCGAAAGGGGTTCAGCAACGCCTCGGCGTCGGCGATGTTTTTTTCGAAGTCGGTGCTCATCTCATTGCTCCTGCACGTAACTGCCGCGCTCCTTCATATATTCACGCAGATTGTTTTTGCGGCGCCGATCGGGGTTCAACTGCTGAATCTCAAACGAGATTGCCAATGGCATTTTGTCCTGCAGTGGTTTCAGGTAAGCACAAAGCGCATCAAACAGAATATCCCCTGCCTTTTTGCGCAGCTCTTCCGGACGCGGTGCAATGCGCATATAGACGTTCACAAACGTGTTGTCCGGGTGACCATCTGCGATATGGTAATACGCCCGCCGTACTGCCCGGGTGCGAATCCCGGCCAGCGGGAAAACGCCGCAGGTTGCCGCGGTATGGTGCATCGTATCGACTAAATCCTGCACGTCGAGGCGATCGTCCAGGTTGGCCGAGTACTCAATGATCTGGTGGGGCATTGCGATTATCCAGCAGTGGTTGACCTGATATACTTAACATGTTAAGTATATAGCCGTCAAGCTATGAATGGAGCCGCTATGCAGGATGTCAGCAATATCAAGGGTTCTATCCCGCCTCTCATCACCCCTTTTAGTGATGGTGAGGTGGACTACCAGGCCTATGCAGGCCTGGTGGAATTTCAGATCAGCCGGGGGACTCACGGCATCCTCGTCAATGGCACGACTTCTGAGCCATCGACCCTGACAGTTGAGGAGCGCAATCGTTTGGTGGATACAGCGATCGAAGCCGCGAAGGGAAAGGTTCCCATCGTCGCCGCGACCGGGTCTCAGTCATTGGCCGAATCTGACTACCTGACGAAGCACGCCGTGAACGCCGGTGTCGATGCGTTGCTCATAGTCACGCCTTACTACATCCGTCCGCCACAACGCGGTTTGATTCAGTACTACCTGAAACTTGCCGCTACACACGACACGCCGTGGATGATTTATCATATTCCCGGTCGCACCGCCGTTAGCGTCACGTTAGACACGATGAGGACGCTGCGTGAGAAGTCACCAACATTCGTCGGCATGAAGCACGCTGTCAACGATCTCGGGTTTGTCACCGAATGTCTGGATGCATTGGGCGGAGATTTTCGTATTTTTGTCGGACTCGAAGAGCTGTCGTTCCCGATGATGAGTATCGGCGCTTGCGGACTGATGAATGCGGTCGGAAATCTGCGGCCGGAAGTACTCGTAGAAATGGCGGAGGCCGTTTGGAAGGGTGACCTGGCGGGTGGCCGGGCGTTACACGACCGACTGCTTGAGGTGAATCAGGCAGTGTTCTATGACACCAATCCGATCCCGATGAAATACATGATGAAGAAACTCGGCATCATTCCGGCCAATGAGCATCGATTACCTATGATGCCGGCCACGCCTGAATTGGAAAAGAGACTAGACGGGGTGCTCGAAAGAGCAGGTTTGTTATGAAGTTTTTAAGTTTTCGACACGGCGGCGCGGCAAGATTCGGCGCTTTGGTTGAAGGTGGCGTGGTCGATCTGGGCACGCATTGCCCCGACTTTGCCGACCTGCGCGCGGCCATACGTGCTGGCGCTCTGGGGGATCTGGCTCAACTGGCCAGCAGAACATCTCCGGACTTTAGTCTGGCCGACATCGACTATCTGCCGACAATTCCGAACCCCGAAAAAGTAATCTGCATCGGTGTGAACTACGCTAATCGCAACGAAGAATATAAAGACGGCTCCAAACCACCGCAATATCCCAGCGTATTTATGCGTACACGCGAGTCGCTGGTGGGACACGAGCAGCCGATTATCGATCCGCCCGAATCGGATCAACTCGATTACGAAGGCGAGATCGTCATTGTGATTGGCAAGGAGGGTCGCCGTATTCCCGAGGCAAAGGCGCAAGAGTACGTGGCCGGTCTGACAATCATGAACGAGGGTTCGCTGCGCGATTTTCTGCGTCACGCAAAATTCAATGTGACACAGGGCAAGAATTTCGAGCACAGCGGCGCTCTGGGACCGTGGCTCGTCACGCCGGACGAACTCGACCCCATGGGCGAGTTGCAGGTGATCACGCGTGTTAATGGCGAGGAGCGTCAGAACGACACGACAGACAGTATGCTGTTCCCATTGCGTTATCTGATCAGTTATTTATCCACATTTTATCGGCTCAAACCCGGCGACATTATTGCCACAGGAACGCCAAATGGCGCCGGCGCGCGCTTTGATCCGCCAAAATACCTGCGTCCCGGTGATGTCGTTGAGGTTGAAGTGCCCGGCATCGGCATTTTGCGTAATCAAGTTGAAGCAGAACACACGCCCTGAAATTTCACGTGGGAGCGAATTCCTATTCCCTGTCTCCCCAATCGGGCGGGCGAATTCCTATTCCCCAACTCCTCAATCGGGCGCGCGAATTCCTATTCCCCAACTCCTCAATCGGGCGCGCGAATTCCTCAATAGGGGCGGGCCAATTCCTATTCCCCAACTCCTCAATCGGGCGGGCGAATTCCTATTCCCCAACTCCTCAATCGGGCGGGCGAATTCCTATTCCCCAACTCCTCAATCGGGGCGGGCGAATTCCTCAATCGGGGCGGGCAAAATCTTATTCCCCCTCCCCTTCGGGGAGGGGGTTAGGGGGAGGGGCTGACCCGGCGTAATGGCAAAGCACCGCAACAAATCCGAAAACACGCTACCGATGCGCAGAATCAGTCGCTCGTTGCCGATGGCACTGCTCAAAGTCAGAGAAGCAGCCATGAATCAATTCCGGCCCTCTTTGCGGGAACACGGTTTGACCGAACAGCAATGGCGAGTCATCCGCGTGCTTGCCGAGCAAGAACGTATCGAGACGAGCGAGCTGGCGAGCCGCTCAGTATTGCTTGCCCCGAGTCTGACGCGAATACTCAAGCGTTTGGAAACCGATGGGTTAATCAGTCGTGAAACAGTGGCAGGCGACCAGCGGCGCTCCCTGATTTCTTTAACGCCCTCCGGACGCGCAAAGTTTTCCTCAGTTGCCCCAGAATCTGAGGCAATCTATGCGGGCATCGAGAAACGTGTCGGCAAAGCACGTCTGCGCGAGCTGATGGTTTTGCTGGCCGACATCGAAAACCGCATCGAATAGCGTATCGCTGACGTTGTTCATTCCAGCGGTAATATCAGCCAGAGGTACTAGCGCAGATGAGCCGGAATCAGCCGCCGCTCGATCAACTCGAATAATATTTCGGTGCCCAGCGCAAGCAGCGCCGCCGGAATAGCGCCCTGTAATATAAGGTTGGTGTCGTTTAGTGCCAGCCCGGTCACGATCGGTTCGCCCAAGCCACCGGCACCGATAAATGCCGCCAGCGTCGCCGTACCGATACTGATAATTGCCGCAGTGCGTATACCGGCCAACACGTTTGGCATGGCCAGCGGGAAAATGACGTGTTTCACTTGCTGGGTTGTCGTCAGACCCATGCCCGTTGCGACACGTCGCAATACTGGGTCGATGCTCTTTAACGCGGTAGTGGTGTTACGCAGGATCGGCAATAACGAATAAAGAAATAAGGCAATAATTGCCGGGAACACACCGACCCCAAACAAGGGAATCATCAGAGCAAGAAGGGCAATCGACGGTATAGTCTGTAGCAAACCGGCCACATAGAGCACGCCACCGGAGGCAAGCGTGGAGCGGTGGATAAGAATTGCAACCGGCACACCGACCAGACAGGCAAGCAACAAAGCAATCACAGTCAGTTGTAAATGCCGCACAATATTGCGCAGCAATCGGCGCCAGGCGTTGTCAGCAATGGCACCTGTTCGATTTTCCACCAGGCCGCTGGTCGCGAGAAAAGTCCGGGCGACTACCGCAATGTCCTTTTTTTCCACAACGACGCTGCTGTTTAGTTGCCGCATTTTGGCGTCATCTATCTGCCCGGCCAGGCGCTCCAGTTGTGTTAATGCTACAGACGGCAATGCGCGCCGGGCCAGTGCCAGCGCGTCATAGCGGGGAAAGAACTGCCGGTCGTCGTCCAGAAGAACCAGTTGATAACGCGCGATATCACCATCGGTGGAATAGGCATCGGTAATATCGATACTGCCGTCTGCTATCGCCCGGTAAGCCAAACCGTGCTCGATGCCACGGGTGGGCATGTTAAGGCCATAAGCGCCGGCCAGACCGGGCCAACCATCGTCACGGTCGCGAAACTCGTGACTAAAGCCCAACCGCAGTTGCGGATGTGCGCCCAGGTCAGAAATTTTTTGTAATCCCAAACGGGTCGCCAATTCCGGGCCAGCTGCTATTGCATAAGTGTTATTAAAGCCAATCGGTGTAAGGGTCTGCAGCCCGATGGCCGAGAGTGCGGCGTCGACTTCGGCGGGACTCGGATTGGGATCCAGGTGCAGAATGGTTTCACTGATGGTGCCTGTATATTCAGGATAAACATCGATCTCGCCGTTAACCAGCGCCTGATAGCACACCAGCGTGCCGCCAAAACCATATTTCCGTTCAACCTCGTAGCCAGATGCCTCGAGCAGTTGTGACATTATTTCGGCTAGCAAATAACTTTCAGTAAACGTCTTGCTACCCACGACAATTCGTTCGCCCGCCGCCGGCAGACACAGCGCACACAAGAGGATAAATGCGGCAAGCTGCTTCATTGCAGGTGTTCCCGGAACAATCTGGCAACGTAGTCGTCGCCCGGCGCGGCAATAAGCTCCGCGGTGGGGCCGGACTGCACAATACGGCCGGCGCGGATGATTACCAGGTACTGCGCCAGCTTCTGCGCCTCGCGTAAGTCATGGGTTACCAGGACGACCGTTGTCGGTTCAGTTTCTTGTAACTGCAGGAATTCGCGGTGGATGCCCAGACGGGTAATAGGATCGACGCCGGAAAACGGTTCGTCCAATAACAGCAACGGCGGTTCCAACATCATTGCCCGGCACAGACCAAAACGTTGTTGTTGCCCACCCGACAACTGATGAGGAAAGCGGCTGGCCAGTTCCGGTTCCAGTTCCATCAAGCGCATTAATCGTTGCCTGCGTTCGACGATGCGTTGGGGGCCCCAGTTGTTGAGTTGCGCCAACAGATCGGTGTTGTCTCCGGCGCTCAGATGTGGAAACAAACCGACGCCCTGCACGGCATAGCCGATGCGCTTGCGCAATTCACTCACGGCGGAATAGTCAATCCGCTGATCAAGAACCGTCACGGTTCCATCATCCGGTCGATGCAGACCGTTGATGTGCTCCAGCAACGTGGACTTGCCGCTGCCGCTCTCGCCAACGATCGCGGTAACACGCTGCGCAGGAAGTGCCAATGAAATTTTCGATATCACGGGGCGGCCGTCGAATGACTTCGTGACCGAATCGAAGACCACTGCCGCGGATCGTTCGTTCATGTTTGAGGCTTTGGCACCGGGGTGATGGAGAATATCACGATGCAAGATTGCCCCAAGCTAGGCATAGCGTTCGAGCGGTCGCGTTAAACAGGTCGGGCCGCCACCGCCTTTTTGTGATATTTCGGTGCCGCGATATACATGCACAGCCACATTTGCGTCGACGAGTCTGGATTGTGTCTGCGGATTGCCATCCGGTATCAATACATTGCGCGGACCCAGGGCCAGAATGTTGCAGGCTTGTGTGGCGAATTCCGTGTCAGGAATTTCAACCAGTTCTATGCCCAGGCTTAGTAGTCGCTCACGAAACGGCACCGGCAATAACGGCGAGTATACGGCTGCCAGATCTGAATCAATCGGGCTAATCATGGACATCAAGTGGAAGACATCATTGGGACCGCGCCAATGGGGTAGCGGTACCACGATTAACTCATCGATCACGCCCGTCAACAATTCGCGTAACTGTTCTATGCCCTCGGCATTGGTACGATAACCAAGTCCCACAGCCAGTATCTGTTCACCCAGCCACACGACATCACCGCCCTCAAGCAGGCCCGCTCCGGAAATCTCGCCACAGACTGGAATTTCAAGACGTCTAAACATCGATTTGAGGGCCGCTGGTTCACCGCGCCGTGCGGCCTTGCCCATGGAGCAAAGGATCGCACCGTGTTCGCACATGACAGCGGCGTCGCGTGGATACAGCGAGTCAAGTCCGGTGTTCTCGTCGGGGGGAAGCAAATACAGTTCCGCACCTGCCTTGTTTAACGCCGCAACGAATTCGTCGTATTCGGCCAGCGCTGCGGAAAGATCGGGACGTGCCGGGTAGTTCAACTCTCGCCATTGTGCATCGATCTGCCGGTCATCAATCAGCGCATCGCGTGCATGCTTGACGATGACGCGTGCTAGCGGGGCGGTGTCGTTTTGTCGGGTCAGTGTCATTGACGCACATTTTATATGATTGGCTGGTGAAGAGGCCGTACGATATGGCCAGGAAAATCCCGCCTGGATCCTTGCCGCGATTCCACAAGAAACTATTCCCTCTCGCCCCGGGGCTAGGGTCAACGCACTCAGCTTCAATAACGCGTGATTAGTTAGATTGCTTCGTCGCCGCGCTCCTCGCAAAGACGGACGTTGGCTGTAGTAAGAACTTACGCGGCAGGATGCCGGCGAAAGACTAGTCGACGGGGCTTTGGATGTCCTTGAGCCGGAGTTGCACCATTGATTGCGTGTCTTCTAGCTGGCTTTCGCCACCGGTCGTGAACACCGGCGGCCGTCGTTTCAGTACCGACCAATCGCCATTTTCCAGTATCTTTGCCAGGAACTGCAGGTTTTGCTGCAGCATAGCGTGGTACGGGTCTTTGCCTCCAAACCAATCAGTGAAATAACGATGGACACCCTCGAAAGTACCATCGAGTCGTTCAGTGGAGATGCGCTTGAAGAATTCGGGTGTTTTCTTCAGGAGATCGAGTCCTGATTCGTAGGCCACTTTGGTGTCACCTTCGCCATCCAAGTGTACCGCCACACCACCGAGAACAAACTCCGAATAGAGACGATCGCGACATTTTTCGAGATAGCACCGGTCTGCCATTTGGGCCATTAGATCTGCCGTGCCGAGCAGTTGCCCGACAACTCGCTGGCGCGGGTCGTCGGTTTTGATTTCATCGGCTGGTTTCTCGTAACCGGTAAAATGGATGATTTCTGATGCCGGCGCGACCAGATGCGCCAGCCCTATAGTAGGCAAAAAGTTAGACAGAATCTCAACGCCCCTGGTGATATGAATGCTCGTGTATTCGGCACCATTGATGGACTGGTCATCATCGTCGCGAAGTATGTAGCCGGAGTCATGAAAAAGAGCGGTGACAACCCCAAGCGTGGCATTTTCAAAACCGAGCTGCTCATCCGGGCCGTGGGCTTTTTCGTAACCCCCAATCAGACGCGCAATCGCCAGAGTCATGTCCAGGGTATGCTGCATATCGTGATACACGGTGTCACAACCACGATAACCGGGCGCCTCGCCCACGAACAGTTGGCGGAAGTATTCGAATGCCTGCGCCAGTGTATCGAAGGATTGCCCGGGATAGAGCTGGGCGTAAATGTCGCGAATTGCGGCACAGACAGAATTCGGGCAACTAACCTGCACGGTTCCGGTAACGTCGAAGTCGCTGGCGCGCTGGTTCGTGCTCATGGGCTAAACGGGCTGAGGCGTTGCCACGGGGAACCCCGAGTTTACGAGAAAAGCGGCGGTCCAGCGAGATTAATGCCAGCTAATTGAGACACTCGTCACACTTTGAATTTCTAAAGGTTGAAATGGGCCCATACCGGTGCGTGATCGGACGCTCTTTCCAGTTTCCTCGGCTCGATATCGACCTGGCACTTTGTCGAAGTTTTGAGCAACGCATCGGTGCAAAGGATCAGATCGATGCGTAACCCACGATTGCGCCGAAATGCCCCCATACGATAATCCCACCAGCTAAAAACCTGCTCCGGTTGGTCAAACGAACGGAACAAATCGGTGAATCCCAAACCGCAGATACTGGCTAGCGCTGCACGCTCGCTATCGCTGCACATTATCTTGCCTTTCCACTCTTTTGGGTCGTGGATATCTCTGTCCTCGGGGGCGATGTTGAAGTCACCCATGAGTACAATTTTCTTGTGGTCTTTTATTTCGGTAGCGATCTGCTCATGCAGTGCGGTGATCCATCTTTGTTTGTACGCGTATTTTTCCGATCCCACTGCCTGACCATTGGGCACGTACAGATTGTAAATGCGTATATCGTCAAAGCTTGCCGCAATAACGCGTTTTTGAGCGTCATCGAAACCGTCGAAACGGGTAACTAGATCTGTGGGGCTACTCAGTCGATCGGTTTTGAAGATCAGCGCCACGCCATTGTAGGTTTTCTGCCCGCTAAAGCGGCATTCGTAGCCGAGATCAAAAAATGCATCGGCGGGAAAATCGTGATCGGGTAATTTAGTTTCTTGTAGTCCGAGTATGTCCGGTTCGTGTTCCTGCAACCAGTCACAGACATGCTGAAGACGCACTCGTAACGAGTTTACATTCCAGGTTGCAATCTTCATCAGGCAATGCCGCTATAACGCAGCAAGGCACTGATATCCGGCTTTCGGCCACGGAACGCTACAAACGCCTGCATTGGATCTACACCACCGCCACGCTGCAGTATGCTGTCAAGAAATTTATCGCCGGTATCGCGATCGAGTACACCATTCTCCTCGAATGCCGAGAAAATATCGGCCGACAACACCTCTGCCCATTTGTAGCTGTAGTAGCCTGCGGCGTAACCGCCTCCGAAGACGTGAGCAAAACCGTTGGCGAAGCGGTTGAAGGCCGGGCTGGGCACGACTGAGACCTCGTGTCGAACCTCTTGGAGTATCTCCATGATGCGAGATCCGTTTTGTGGTTCGTATTCGGCATGCGTACGCAAGTCAAATAAAGCAAACTCAAGTTGCCGCACCATATGCATGCCGGTTTGGAATGCACGGCTACCCAACAGGCGTTCGAAGACTTTGTCGGGTAATGGCTCCCCGGTTTGATAATGGCCCGAGATCATCGGCACGGTCTGCTCAAACCAACAGAAGTTTTCCATGAACTGACTTGGTAACTCGACGGCGTCCCACGCCACTCCATTGATCCCCGAGACGCTGGGATAATCAACTCGTGTGAGTATGTGATGCAAAACGTGTCCAAATTCATGGAAAAGGGTAATAACTTCGTCGTGCGTGAGCAGCGGCGGTGTGTCACCGACCGATGGCATGAAGTTACAGCACAGATACGCAACCGGATTTACGACACCGCTAGTAGTGCGTGTTCGACCGATGCAATCATCCATCCAGGCACCGCCACGCTTGGCTGAGCGTGTATAGAGATCAATATAGAACGAACCATGCAATGCACCGTCTGCTCCAATGACGTCAAAAAAACGGACGTCGGCGTTCCAAACATCCACACCTTCCCGCTCGCGCACGTCAACTCCAAAAATTTCCTGCACGACATCAAACATTCCCTGCATCACCTGGGAAATGGGAAAATAGGGCCGGAGTTCTTCGTCGGAGATGGCAAATTTCTCGCGTCGCAGCTTCTCGCTGAAGTAGGCCACGTCCCATGCATTCAGCTCATGACCCGCAAAGTGTTCCAACTCCTCGAATTCATCTGTCGCGGCGTCGTAGCTGCGCTGGGCCAGGTCCCGCAGGAAGACACCGACCTGATCCACGGATTCCGCCATTTTGGTTGCGAGCGAATAATCCGCATAGTTTGAGTAGCCGAGCAGTTTGGCCGCCTCGTGGCGGGCGGCAAGGATCTCTTCCATGATGTCACTGTTATCCCAGCGCCCGGCGTGGGGGCCTTGATCCGAGGCGCGAGTGACCCATGCCGTGTACATTTTCTTGCGTAGAGATGTCGAGTCGGCATGACCGACAATAGCGTTATACGACGGGTAGTCGAGGGTGAATACCCAGCCCGTCTTGTCCCTCTTTTTTGCCTCTGCCGCCGCACGCGTCACGGCCCGTTGCGGAATTCCCGCCAGCAAGCTCTCGTTGGTGATATGACAGGTCCAGGCATTTGTTGCATCCAGCAGATTCTCTTCAAAGCGTGCCTGTAGTGTCGTGAGCTTCTGCATTAGCTTTTTGAATTGATCTTTATCCGCTGCCGCCAGTGCTACGCCGGCAAGCCTAAAACTTCTCAGCGACAGATCAATCGATCGCTGCTGCATCGGATCGAGTCGCTGGTCGTTCTTCTGCACATACAGAAACGCTTCGTATAGTCTTTCGTCCTGCTTTAGCTCAGTTTCATACTCTGTGAGTTTCGGCAAGCAGCGATTGTATGCCTCACGTAGTTTCTCATCGTTACACACGGCATTGAGATGACCCACGGGTGACCAGGTTCGGCTCAGTTTATGGCCAAGTTGCTCAAGCGGACCGATTAACGATTCCCAGGTCGGATTCTCATGCGCCAGCAACTTTTCGATCTCTCGCCTGTTTTCGGACAGGAGATGATCCAATGCCGGTTCCACGTGTTCAGGGCAAACACACGAGAACTGCGGGAGCTTGTCATGTTGCACGAGTGGGTTAGTCATACTGGTAGTTCAAACGGCGCGGGCCAGCGTGTATGGAGTTGCTAGCCGGAAGTAACCCTCGGGCTTGCCAGCAGGCAGGCGCCAGTGTAGATGAGACCGGCCAGAACAGCACGTACTGAGGACAGTTTTTTTCATTGTATGGATGCGCCAGTGGAGACACACGCCCCTTGCGAGTAGAATCAGATTGTTGCGGTGCCGATAAATCAGAAGTTATAAATGCCCACGAATGTCTTTGCCGACGCCAGCCTGGGCAGTCACGAAGCGCCGACCAGCGCCTATGCCCGATAACCCACGTCAACGTCTGGTCGCCAGGAGACTGCTGGGCGGCGGCGTATGGGCAATCGGTGGTCGTGTGTTCTCGGCAACCGTCGCGTTTGTGATCGGCGTTGTGCTGGCGCGGTTGTTGACGCCAGAGTCATTCGGCTCCTATGCACTGGCGGTTAGTGTCGTTACGGTAGTGGCCCTGGTCGGTGGCTTGGGCGCGGATCAGGCCGTTGTGCGCCTGGTCTCGGCGGCCAGTGCGCGCGGCGAAAGCGGGACGGTGTTTGCGCGTCGCGGCCTTGTAATCGCAATTGTCAGCGGGTTGATCGCTGGCCTCATGCTGTGGCTGGTGGCCGGACCGTTGTTTAGTGGTCCTATTAACGCACCACTACTGGCACAGAACGCGTTGTTACTTGGTATCTGGTGTTTGTCGCTCGCGGTGCAACGGCAGCTCGCCGAAACATACCGTAGTTATCACGATATTCGCGAAGCAGAAATATTTGCCGGACTGGGTCGCAGTGGGATCTTGTCGGGCAGTCTGTTCCTGATCGGCTTGCTGGCACTGAATGTCCTGGACATAGTCAGTTACCGCACCGTCGTGCTGGCCGGAATCGCAGCCGCGGCAATTACCGCCTTCGTCGCGCTGATATTTTTGGCAGACCGCATCCGTGTTCGATCAACCCGTCCACAAAGCGCGGTTACCCGACAGATGCTTCTTATTGCGGTGCCACTCGGTGCCGCTACGTTGATGCTTACGCTGCGTGGTCAGGTCGATGTATGGTTGGTTGCCGCCACCACCGGCACCGGTGACACGGCGTTATACACTGCCGCTTTACGATTGGCTGTTCTTGTGCAAATGCCGGCAATGATTGTCAACGCGGTTGTGCCACCAATGATTTCGGATCTGCACAGCGTTGAGGACACCGGGCTGATGGAATCGCTGGTTCGATCGGTTGCCACTCTAGCCTGTGTTCCGGCAGCCATTTTTCTGCTAATAATATTACTTGGCGGAGAAACCCTGATGACCGTTCTTTACGGCACGTTTTATGCTGGCGGCACCACAGTGCTGACGCTTCTGGCAATTTCGCATTTTGCTTTTGTTTTGGCGGGTCCGGCACTGGTTGGGCTGGCTATGACCGGTAACGAACGGGCGTTATTGCTGATTACCACGGTGTCGGTAGTCGTGACGATGGTGGCGGGTTTTCTCGCCGGGCGCTATTACGGCGTGGAAGGCGTGGCGGCAGTATCTGCAACAGTGCTAATCATGCAAAGTGCCGCGATGGCCGTCTTGTTTAGACGTCGTCTGGGAATCTGGTCTATTGCAACTTTGTCGCCGCAACGGCTGCATAGTCTGGGGCAACATTTCAGCTTTGGACAACGGTCAGCGGATTAGCTTGAAAGCGTGATGAATGCAGACGCAGCGGTGCGGCGGAAAGTGACGGCTGGCGAAACCGGACCGCTGCGATTGTTACTCATTAGTAATCATCGCCGTTTCAAGATTAGCTTTCGTGCACAGCCATGGGCGCGTGAGCTGGCAGCTCGCGGTCATGATGTCGATGTCATGTGCCATGCGCAAACGGAGCGGTTGTGCACTCGGATAGAACACGTAGACGGCTTTCGCCTCATCGAGAACCCCGATCTTTTGATCGGATCCTTACGCCAGGGTTGGGATCCAGTCTGCGCGCTGCGACGCGGCCGTTTCCTGTTTCGCGAAGATCGTCGGTACGATCTGATTCATTGTCTGGATACACGACTTGCGGTTATCTGGCCGGCGCTTACCTATGCGCGCAGACGCGGTATTCCCATCGTCAGTGACTGGATCGACTGGTGGGGTCGCGGTGGGTTAATCAAAGAACGGCGGCCGCTGTGGTATCGCGCGGCGTTTGCCGGTGTGGAAACTTTCTTTGAGGAACATTACCGCAACAAACTTGACGGCCTTACCGCTGTGTCCCATGCACTGATTGAGCGCGCCATAACCCTCGGTGTGCCGCGTGAACGGTGCAAGTGGATCCCCGGTGGCGCCAATTTTGCGGCGTTCGACCCGATCTGCACAAAAAAAGACATACGCGGACGACTTGGCATAGCAATGGATCAACCGGTGCTATGTTTCGCCGGTCTGGATGTGTTGGTCGATTTGCCGTTGGCATTTGCTGCATTCGAACGAGTACATGCCGTCCGCAAAAACGCACTGTTGCTACTGGTCGGTGTGCGCGAGGCCGACATTCGCCAAATCGACGTCGGCGAAAGCGCGCGCCGGGCTATTCGTGTACTGGGTCGCGTGCCTTATGCGGAGCTGGCTGACCACCTGGCCGCGGCCGATGTGTTTCTGATGCCCTATCCCGACACGGTGAGTAACCGCGGGCGCTGGCCAAATAAGATTGGCGATTATATGTGTGTGGGCAGGCCAACGGTTTCCAATCCGGTCGGCGAAGTGCAGCGACTTTTTACAGAGCACGAAGTGGGTGTGTTGGCCGAGCCCGAGCCCGATGCGATGGCCGAGGCGGTCCTGACGTTGATTGCCAACCCGGAACAGGCGGCCGCAATCGGCCGGCGGGCACGCGAAATTGCGGAGAGTTATTTTCGGTGGGACCGGCTCGTTGCAGGTCTTGAGTCCTGGTACAGAGAAATACTGCGTAAGTCTGCGTAGGCGGGGAAGAACATGATGGAACACTACGATTTATTATCTATCGGGGGCGGTAGCGGCGGTCTTGCCGCTGCCCAACGTGCCGCGATTCACGGAGCCCGCGCCGCGGTAATCGAATCCGGTCGACTGGGTGGCACCTGTGTCAATGTGGGTTGTGTTCCAAAGAAGGTCATGTGGTATGCGGCGCAAATTGCTCATGTGTTGGAAGACGCCGGCGGTTACGGGTTCGACGTAGCAGTACACGGACATAACTGGGCACTGCTTAAAGAGCGGCGTGACGCCTACGTTGCAAGACTGAACGCAATATACGAGCGTAATCTGCAGCGACGTGATGTGAATCTATATCGTGGCCATGCATCTTTTGTCGACGCACATACTGTGCGCGTCGGTGACCGGCAGATGAGTGCCGATCACATCGTTATCGCAACCGGTGGCAAGCCCCGGGTGCCGGATATCCCCGGCGCCCAACTGGGAATCGTATCGGATGATTTTTTTCAGTTGGAGAAATGTCCGGATAGTGTTGCCGTAATTGGCAGTGGCTATATCGCCGTCGAGTTGGCAGGCATGTTCGCTGCACTGGGCGCAGAGGTACGTATCTATGTTCGATACGATGGCGTACTCAGGCGCTTTGATCCGATGCTGCGTAGCATCCTTACTGATGAATTAGGCCACGCCGGCATTGATGTGGTACCGGATTCACGTGTGGCAGAACTGGCAGCCGCGGACGGTGGGGAAATCTCCTTGTTGGATACCAATCACGCCTCGTTGGGGGTTTTTGACAAAGTGCTCTGGGCAATCGGTCGCGGACCCAACAGTGCAGACCTCAGTCTGGACAAGGCGGGTGTTGCGATCCGCGAGGACGGCGTCGTGATTAGCGACGAAATGCAAAATACCAATGTGGCAGGTGTCTATGCGATCGGCGACGTAACCGGTCGGGCGGAGCTGACTCCGGTAGCGATCGCTGCTGGCAGAAGACTGGCCGACAGGGTTATTGGCGGCGACGCCGATCGCAAGCTGGACTATGACTGCATCCCGACAGTCGTGTTTAGTCATCCGACTATTGGCACCGTCGGCTTAACCGAGCCCGAAGCACGAGAAAAGTTCGGGGCCGATGTTCGTATATACGAATCAAGCTACAAGCCGATGTACGACCAACTAAGTGGTCGCGAGGCACAGGCGGCCGCCAAGCTCGTTGTTACTGGCGCACAAGAGCGTGTAGTCGGTTGTCATGTAATCGGTCCGGGCGCAGATGAAATGCTCCAGGGATTCGCCGTGGCCATAAAGATGGGCGCGACCAAGCGAGATTTCGACGACACCGTCGCGATACACCCCACGTCGGCCGAAGAGGTAGTCACTCTGGCTTAAATCTTTTTAGCCGCGCGTGGTTGCGTGATACATTATTGTGCGTCTGCCGGGTAGCTCCGTGACAGGCGGCCACGTCTATAGTGGCACCGATTTTCCGGCCCTTGAGGGCGTCTATTTATGTGCCAATTATGGCAGTGGGCGAATCTGGGGCCTGCTAGGTGGCGCTGACCTGGGAGAACTGGTAGATACCAAGCTGGCAATCGCGACTATTGGTCAGGGCAACGATGGCGAGGTCTATGTCTTGTACTTGTTCTGCGGTCAGATATATAAGGAGAGCGTCGCCCAGTGATGCGTATCGGGTGTGATTTCGAAATGGCCACTATTATCCGCACTGTAATGCTGACGGTGACACTGGCGCTGCTAAGCGTCGGGTCTGTTACTGCACAGGACACTGCCGAGACCGCAGTCGGTCTCGAGATGGATCGTGCCCTCGGCGCACGGTCGCGCGAAAAAATTGCGGATGGTTCAGCGAGCCAGGGTCAGTCCCGGTTGACACAGGAGACCACTGGCATCTCATCGACTCTGTTGCTCGGCGGACTCGCGCTGGCACTAGCCGGCTTTGCAGCAGGCGCCCTGATTGCACGCCGCGAGCCAAAAACCGAAGTCGCCGACGCGCCTGTTGCTTTATGGCTGGACGCAGAAAAATTGCAGGCCGACCTGGAAGAACTCGAAAGCGAGCTGGGCAAGCAACAGCATAGTAATGAGGAGCTGGCCTACGAGCGCGAACAGCTTTTGATTATGCATGCCGACGAACTACATGAGCTGCGCGGCGAAAAGGAAGAATTGATTCGCGAAGTGAAGGCGTTGCACTTGCGTGGTGATGGTTCGGAGGACAACAACGAAACAATCGATGAGCTGCGCGCCGAAATTGAACGTCTGCGGGGCGCCGATGACGAAGCACCGGAGCTCCGCGATCTTCCTCGCGATGATGCCGGGGCGCAGGAGTTACGCAGCCAGTTGGAGCACCAACAGACGCATATCCAGGAACTCGAGGAATTGTTGCGGACTGCGCATGACGATAGTGAGGCGCTTGAGCTGCGAGTTGTCGGTAACCAGGACCGAGTCGCAACCTTGGAAAGCACGCTGGATAGTCGCGAAAGCGAACTTGAACAAGCACGAGCAGAATTGAACATCCTGCGCGAAAAGGCCGAGTTGCTGAATGAAAAAGAGATTCGCGTTGCAACTCTGGATGATGAGCTGTCGGTGCTTCGTAATGAGATGAATGAATTGCTTGGCAAGAGCGGGCAATACAAAGTGCTTGTTCCGGAACTGGAAAACAAGCTTTTTCATCGTGACGAACAAATCGGAGCGTTGGAGTCTGAATTGGAGGCAACTTCGTATGAAGTTGTCGAGCGCGATCGAGACGCCAGCGACCGGGAGGCTCAGGCGAAGTACCTGCAGGAGTTACTGGAGGCCGAGCAAGTCAGAGTCGCAAGTCTGGAAGCAGATCTGGCGGCCACGCTAGAGAAAAATGAATTACTGAGTCGCGACCCTGGCACAGAAGAATTGCATGAGGAAAACCTTGCGCTTAGAAAGAGCTTACGCGAGGCGGAGGAAGGGCTTGCTACCTCCGGTTCCAAGCTTGACGAAGTGCAGTTGCACCGTGAGCGCGTGGATGACTGGAACTCTACAGTCACGAGTTTGCAGGCCGAGATTCGCCGCAAGTCGACACTGATCGATTCGCAGGCTGATCACCTTGCTGTTCGAGAACAACAGATCGAATTGCTGAAAGTCGAGATCGAGGATGTGCGCAAGCAGCTAATTGTACGCAGCGAAGAAACACAGTCGTTGCGCGATTTGCTCGAGCAGGCCGGCAGCGTAGTTGTCTCGCTGAGCGATGAGGTGGGTGCGCAGGAGCATGCTGATACACGTCTGCGACTGGCAATGAACCCTGCGCAAGATCCCTTTGGTGACCACGAAGACGCGGTGGCACCGATCGAAGCGGATATAGAAGCGCTCCGGTTCACTGCCAGAAGTCGCCGTGACTTAGCCGATTCTCTGGAAAACATTCTGGAAGAGGAGCGTGTTGCGCTCGAACAAGCAAGTCGCCGGGTTAGGGAGCGCGATGAGGAAGTCAGTACGTTAAGAAATGAACTTTCGGCCAATCGCGTTGCAATGGTGTCATTGCAGAGTCGTCTACAGGAAGTAGGTAGCGACGATAAAGCCGATGATAAACTGGCGATGGAACCGGCGCGGTTGGAACGGGAACTGCAGCAGAGTTTAATAGTGCTGGAAGCAGTGCGTGCCGATCTGCATAAATGGCGTGGCCGGGTCAAGCCGCTGCACGAAGCGCTTGTTGCGCGTAATGAGCGCATCCATATGCTGGAATCTGAGGTCGCTGTGTTACGCCAGACTCAGGGATTAGATTCGGCTCCGGTGGCAGCCGGCGTTGTTGATGATGTCACGGCATTATTGGATCGGACACGAAATGGCGAGACGGCCGAAGACGAACGCGCCCGCACCCTGAATGAAATGAAGAGTCAATGGGACCGCATCGTGGCGTTGGAGACGGATCTGGCCGAGACCGGTGAAAAGCTGGCACGCGTGATGGAGTTGGATGACTCCAGATGCCGGCAAATAGAGAGCCTGGAGACTGCGCGTTCGGCACAGTTGGCACGACTTTCTGAATTGCGCACTGACTTGTCTTGTCACGGGATTGATCCTGACTCGGGGCAATCCGACCTTGGGCGCAATGTTGTTGATCTCGGAGCCCGGCGTCCTTCGTAATCAGTGCTGCAAAATGTATTTGGGTTTCCACGGTAGTTTGCCGCGCCAGTACTGAATCAACACTATCCCAAAGAGCATTCCACCCAGGTGTGCGAAATGAGCAACCCCGGAGTTGCTACGGGTAACACCCAGTGTCAACTCAAGCAGGCCGTATAGTACGACGAAATACTTGGCCTTGATTGGCACGGGGAAAAACAACAATAACAACTTAACGTTGGGAAACATCATGCCAAAGGCCAGCAACAAGCCAAAGACTGCGCCTGACGCACCGATAGTCGGCACAACAATGCCGCCACTTGAGGTTTCCATTGTTACAACCAATAGTTGAACCAGCCCGGCCCCGACCAGGCAGAAGAAGTAATAGAACAAGAAGTGCGTCGATCCCCATAAACGCTCAATGTGAGTCCCGAACATCCACAGAGCAAACATGTTTACCAGCAAGTGCAGGTTGCTGCCGTGCAGGAAGCCATAGCTCAACACCTGCCAGAGGGAGAAATGGGGGCCGGTATAACCGGGCCGGGCCAGGCGAGAACCTTCCACCGCCAACGGCCACAGCGCGAACTGGTCGCTCAATTCCGGTAAACCCAGTAGGAATTGGAGTAGATAAACTCCCACATTGAGCCCAAGCAGGACTCCGACAATTTTACTAAGTGGTGGCACTTTAGGTTGTGTCGTCAGTCAAGGCTACGCGCGCAGCCGTTATCAACACGTCGGGATCAACGCGGATTTTGTAGTCAGGATTGAGATATTGAAAATCGATAATGCCGTCGGTGCCGATAACAAATGCGGCGGGAACCGGTAGCGCGTGATGATTCCTGCCAGACGCATCCTCCAGGTCGATATCGTGTTGCAGCAGCTTGTTGAAGTAGTCGTCGGTTACACGGAAAGCGAGCCCGAAGGCACGTGCTGCCACCAGATCGTTGTCCGATAACAGCGTGTATTTGGACTTTGTTTCCTCCAGAAACGGTCGTAGTTTTTCTGGCCGATCGGCTGAAATAAAGAGTAGTTCATAACCCAAGTCGAGCAAGGCTTTTTCGGCAGAGCGCATTTTTGCAAGATAACGATTGCAATATGGGCACCAGCCGCCACGATAAAAGGTCAACACGACAGGCTTGTTACGAGGGCCGGCGACGAATGTATATCCCTCGCCGTCGGCACCACGCACCGTGAACTCTGGCGCCGGCATGCCCGCAAGCAACGGCATAATCTCACTGGAGTCGGCTGCGATACGCTGCCGGAACGTGTCCACATTCTCCGCACAGCCACACGACACGGTCACGATGAAAGCCGTGAGAACCAGGCGGCGATGGATAGCAATCATTTGAGATACTCAGGCTGTGAGCACGGAACTGTAGCAATTTGACCTCTGTTCCGCATCCACGTTCAGGTAAACTGTCGTCTATGTTGCGCGAGTTCTGGTCTGAAATACGTCGTCGCAAGGTGTTTCGGGCAACGATCGCTTACGCCTTCGTAGCCTGGCTGGTCATCCAGATCGCCGACACGACCTTTGAGCCCTTGCATCTTCCCGATTGGGCTCTCACCTTGCTGATCGCCCTGGTCATCGCTGGACTGCCGCTGGCAGTTATCCTTGCCTGGGTCTTTGATCTGACCCCTGAGGGTTTAGAGCGGGACAAAGGCGACCGGGCGGTGGCGGCACCGGGAGTCGCCCCAACCGACAATTCAATCGCCATACTGCCCTTCGCCGATCTTAGCCCGGAGCAGGACCAGGCTTATTTCTGCGAGGGCGTTGCCGAGGAGATACTCAGTGTGTTGTCGCGTGTGGATGGGCTGCGTGTGGCATCGCGACGTTCAACGCTTCGTTTCCGGCAAGACACAGCAGACATTCGTGAAATCGGTGGGGCACTGGAAGTGGCGACAGTACTGGAAGGATCGGTGCGCAAGGAGGGCGACAAGCTGCGTATCACAGCTCAGCTCGTGGACGTCGCAAGCGGCCATAATCTCTGGTCACATCGTTACGATCGAGAGCAGCGGGAAATCTTTTCGATTCAGGACCAGATTGCCGAGAACATTGCTTCGGTAATGGAACTATCTTTGCGGCCTCAGGATCGATGCGTGTCTCAGCGGGCCGGGACATCCGATATCGAGGCCTACGACCTTTATCTCAAAGGTTGGAGTTTTTTTCATCGCTGGGGCGCGCGCAACCTGAGATATGCAGTTGAGCTATTCCAGCATGCGTTGGATAAGGACCCGGAGTACGCTCGTGCCTGGGCCGGGCTAGCCGACGCCAATGCAATGCTTTATATCTTTATGGAATCGCGTGTCGAGTATCGCAATCGGGCGCGGGACGCGAGCAAACGCGCATTGGCGCTGTGTCCCAGGCTGCCTGAGTCCCACGTGTCCCGAGGCTTGTCCTGCTCCATGTTTGGTAATTGGTCGGAGGCCGAACAACGGTTCAAGGATGCGCTGAAACTGGATTCTGAACATTTTGAAGCGCTTTACTTCTACGCAAGGACCTGTCTGCACCAGGGAAAATTGGAACAGGCGGCAGAGTTGTTTCAGCGTGCGGCGAATGCGCGACCCGATGATTATCAGTCACCGTTATTGTTACAAACCCTGTACAAAAAACTTGGTCGCACCGATGAGGCACGCGAAACTGCGCGCTCAGGAATAGAAAAAGCAGAGCAACACTTGGAAATGAATCCGGATGACGTCCGCGCTTTGTATCTGATGTCCGGCGCACTGGCAGATCTTGGCGACCTCCAACGCGGCGAACAGGTGTTATTACGTGCAATGGCTATCGACCCCACAGATTCGGCCGTTCTCTATAATGCGGCGTGCTTTTATGCTCGCATCGGCGCTCAGGATCGTGCAGTTGACTTGCTCGAGCAGGTACGACTGCCAAGAATGGCGGCAGACTGGGCCCGCAACGATCCTGACTTGGCATCGCTGCGCGGGCACCCTCGATTTGACGAGCTATACCCCGTCAAGGAGACCCCGCGCTAAGAGAAGCATATCTAGAACGGCCGGCGCGCTCGTCTCATAAGATGAGTTTATCCTTCACAACTTGCATCTATTTTCCCTACTTCTTTTTCACCAGTGGCATCGACGAAGTACATACTTCCTTTTAACTGCGATGAGGTAGAAGTTTCAAAACGCATTAAGTACGTCCTTTTCGCGCTCTCATCAATGAAATATGTTCTACCATTTGAATCCTCTTCATTCTTGTGATAACGCCTAAGCGTTGTTGCCTTGATTGATGCGAGTTTATAGGTAAAAAAGCGTCCTAAAGGCCGCGCGAGAACAGCATCTGTGTATTCAATGACTAGAGAACTCATTACTCCTTCATCTTTTATCCCACCCGAACTATGCAGCTCATAAAATCCCCTGCCCTTGTAATCCGTCGCGCGCGTATTGTCGCAAAACGACAGAATTACAGTGCCGATTGAATTGGGCGCATCTGGAGCCGGTATCCTTAATTGTTCTTTTGCCCAGTCAGTATCCCAATGTATGACAAATTGCCAAAGGCCGGAATATTTTCTTTTGTCTTTTTCGTAATACCTGACAAGCCAAATGAACACGCTGGGAATAAACGCAATTAGGGAGTAAACAAGCTCTTCGTAGTTTGCCAGGTTCAATAACCAAACCGGCGGCTGGTCGGCCCAGAGGGAAAGAATTAGCTCAGTAAGCTGTGAGTAGTCGTTATCCATAAAGTCGCTCAAATCGGAGGCTCTAATCCAGCTGTTATTTTCACAATAGATTAATAGTAATTACAAGGTGGCCTGAATTCCGATTGCTATTTCTCGATTATCCGCGAGGAATGCCTTGGCAGCTAACGCGAACGCAACCGTTGTCGCGGACTAAGACCAAAACGTTTAGCCCAACGACTAAATGTTCGGTAGCTGAGATCCTCTGTTGACGCAATTCGCCGGATTGTTTCGTCACGAATCTGTTGCGGGCTTACCTTGTCAGCAAGTTGATTGAGCTCCTGGGTATGCGCAGGGGTTGTCAGCCAACGCTCGATCAGCGGCTGACTCACTTCCAGGTGAAACTGGAAACCATAAGCACGATCCTCGTATCGAAACGCCTGATTGCGGCATCGGTCCGAGGAAGCCAGCTGAATCGCATCTGATGGCAGGTCAAATCTGTCGCCATGCCACTGAAAGATTCGTTGCACCGGAGAGAACTCGCCGAGTAACTCGTCCTGAGCGCCAGCTTCTGTGAGCTGAATGTCGTACCAGCCGATTTCTTTTTCTTCCGCAGCGCTGACACGAGCGCCCAAAGCCTTGGCCAACAGTTGTGCGCCCAGACAAATACCCAGAACGTGCATTCCCTGTTTCGCAGCTTCGCGTAGCAACTCTACTTCTGTGGCCAGATTCGGGTACGCATCGACCTGATCCACGTTCATTGGACCACCCAGTACAATGAGACCCGAATAGCCTTTCAATGATGGCTGAGCCAGTGGATCCCGACCGAAGTTCACATATCGAATTCGAAAACCGGCTTCTTTCAATACCGGATTGAGTGTGCCGAGTGGTTCGAAGGGCACGTGTTGAAACACCAATATTTTTCTACGTCGCATCGTCGATCCAGTTTATGTGAATGTGAAAAATAGGGACAGACCGCGGTCTTTGCTGTCAGGACAGTGGTTTGCGCCGTTTTCCCTCTGGCAAAACCGTGGTCTATGCCCCGATTCCCTGATACCCTTTGTCTTTGTGATGTGTGTCGAGAGTTCTATGTTCAGATTGTTATTTGCAGCCATCTTGTTGTCCGGGTCCGTCTGGGCATCCTCGGTCCTGGCAGACGACGACAAGATCGTCGCTGTGGATCGTCCGGAGCCCGAGTATCCGAAAAAGGCGTTTCAGAAATGTGTCGAAGGGCATGTAATAGTCAAATTTATCATTACGACTGAAGGTACAACCAAAGACATTGAGGTCGTCAGTTCGCGTCCGGAACGTGTATTCGAAAAGGCTGCGGTCGCTGCAGTTGAGAAATGGATTTTTGAACCGCGGGTCATCAATGGCGTTGCTGTTAACCGCGAAGCGATTCAGCGCCTAATCTTTGAGCCTGGCTGCATCCGTTAGTCTGTCTATCCGGTGACCTCAGAAAATGGAACAGAAGAGATCGGTCGAGCACTACCGCGATCACGAACTCGTGTGCGATATTCGTCCGGACGGTAACGGTTGGTCTTACACGATCCACGTACTCGGGCACGACGGCGACACCGATCGTCTGCGTTGTGAAGAGTGTTCGGCAGAACGCTATGCGACAGATCTTGAGGCATTGCATGCTGGGCAATTGCGCAGCCGGATGCTAGTCGACAGGTTGCTCGATAACAAAGAACCAGGCTAAAGGCCCGTTCCCTGAATCAGCTGTTTGAACAGACTTGATTCACGTTTGTAAAAGCCCTCTGTATGAAATGAATCCGCTAACTCAAGCAGCTCGATGTCGAGATGGTGATTCAGTTCGTGGAGCAATGTACGTAGATAAGTTCGAAATGCCACCACGCGCCGTTGTTGTGCGGTTCGCATCCATACCTCAATAGACGCCAACCGGCGTCCCTCCGGTGGTGTGTACAGACCGTGGAGCTCGCCCCAATCATCCGACGGTCTGACGGAGCGCACACGTAACTTTGTGCGTGGCACGCCGAGTTGCTCGCACAACGCTTCGATCAGCGCGCGGCTGGTTCGTTCAACCTGAATACGATCTTCGCTAACCAGTGACGATGCAACATGGTGCACCAATGAACGTAGTCTTGCTGGTTTCGCCAGGCGCAGGGCAGATACGGCGTCGCTTTCGTTATAAATGCGGCGTTGTCTCTTACTAAGCTTGCGGTAGTAGGCAAATGGCACGATGTTAAGACTCAGTTCGGGGCACTCGTTCTTAATGTTACCGGGATTCTCGGAAGAGGGCCGTGGCAAGTCATACTGGCCAGCCTCCGGGATGCTAATATGCCCGGTCTGATTGCAGCAAAGCGGGATCAAAGTGTCGACCGCGGGGGAGCCATGAGCAAGTTATTTTCCGAGTATACGCGATCGGCGTTGCTGCTTCTGTTTATTCTCTCTTTTGGCTTTGCTTGCGCAGACGACGCCACCAAAATTGAGCGTGCCAAAGAATTTCGTTCACTGGCACAGTACCGCGCAGCGACAATAGAATTGAAGAACGTTTTGCGTTCTGACGCCGACAATGCGGAAGCTCGTGCATTACTCGGCGAAATTGCCATGCTTACCGGGGACACGGCAACGGCAGTCAAAGAATTGCGCCGCGCACGTGAGTTGGGCGCTTCAGCAGATTCTTATTTGGTTGCCCTGGCACGTGCGGTATTGCGTGAAGGCCGTTTCCAGGAAGTCGTCATTTTCGATCCAGAATCACTGGTTGATATAGATAAGCGAGCCGCCCTATTGGCGTTGATTGGAACGGCCGAGCTGGAACGCGGCGATCAACAACTTGCCGAGGAAAAATTTGGCGCCGCACTAGGGTTGGTGCCTGAACAGCCGGACGCGTTGATTGGCAAAGCCAGACTGGCCGAGGAACGTGGTGACGTCGAAGCGGCAGCAGCAGAATTGGAGCAAATGCTGCGCGCGCATCCGGATCATCCCGAGGGCCTCGCCGCACTGGGCAGACTGCAGCATGAAATGGGGGAATTCGCTGCAGCCGAAGAAAACTTGCGCAAAGCGCTGGTAATTGTCGACCAATCGGGTCGCGCGCACGAGCGGATAATGTATATGGCTGCGTTGATAGACGTATTGATCGCTAGGGAGAAAAGCGCTGAAGCACAGGTGCTCGCAAACGACATGATGACAAAGACGTCACAGCATCCTTTGTCTTTGTTCCTGGGCGCGCGGGCTGATTATGCGGCAAAAGACTTCGACGGCGCGATCGACAAGGCCGAACGAATTATCACCGTCCATCCGGTTGCGGAGCCTCCGCGGTTGCTCCTGGTGGCCGCGGCACTCGCAATAGGCAACGAAGCGTTGGCCGCCACCCACCTGCAGACAGTGGTCAATGTTAACCCAGGCAATGAAAAAGCACGGAAAGTGTTGGCGCACGTGCGTATGCAGATGGGTGATCCGAATGAGGCACTGGCATTGCTGGAACCGTTGTTGGTTGGGGGTACTAACGATGCCCAGCTATTGGGTTTGGCATCGACGGCGACGATCCGCAGCGGGGACACCAAGGGCGGGCTCGAGCTCATGGAGCGTACGGTCGAGGCCGGAGAGGACGACCCGGCGATACTCCTGCAGGCAGCGGCAAATTTTCTTGCCAGCGGCGAACTGGATCGGGCGATAGAGCTGCTGGAATCGCTTCCCGAGGCCGATAGAGTAGGTCATCGAGAGTTATTGCTCGTCCTGGCATTGCTCAAAAAGGGCGACAAAGAAGCGGCCCGTGCACAAGTGCAGTCCGTGATAGAGAAACGACCTGAATCGAACGAAGCATATCGTTTGTTGGGTGCCTTTCATTTGGCGGTCAGGGAGTTGAATGAGGCGCGCGTCGCGTTCAAGAAAGCCCTTGAGATAGATCCAGACGATACAACCTCAGTTATGAATTTGGCGCGGGTTGATATTGCAGACGAACAACCAGAGCAGGCGGAAGCCCAACTTGAGAAATTCCTGGAACGCAAGCCAGGAGATCCGCAGGTGCTAACAGCGCTGGCACGGATTGCAAATAGTAGCGGTGACACTGAGAAGGGGATCCAACTGCTCGAGCGCGCTCACGCCGCAAATCCTGACGTGCTATTGCCTGCGCTGGCACTGGCGCGTTCCTATTTACGCACGGGCAAACTGGAACTCGCTCACGAGCGGGCAAGTCAGGCGGCTCGCATCGCCCCATCAAACCACGAAGGACATTTACTGATGGGCATAGTATTGCTGCAAGACCAACGACATTCCGAAGCCTTGGGACCTCTTGCGCGGGCCGTTGAGTTGTCGCCAAACCGGGCACAAGCGCACTACCACTTGGCGCGTGCCCAGGAAGCATCAGGGCGTGCAGAGGCAAGCGTCGACTCTTACAGAAAGGCAGTGGAATTAGACGGAAAATTTCAACCGGCTCTGGCAGAGCTGATCGGAATCGAAATCACGCGCGGTGATCTGAATTCGGCCTTGTTGTTGGCTCGCCAAATGGTTGAAGGACATCCTGACGACTTTAAGTCACACCTGTTGGAAGCGGATGTGCATGTGGCCCGCAAAGATATGAACGCGGCAATGGAGTCGCTGGATAAGGCCGCTGCTCTCGACTACAACCGAATAATTGTTGGAAAGCGTTACGAACTCAAAAGACGGATGGGTGATGCGGAACCCTGGGCCGAGCTGGAGCAATGGGTCGAGGATAATCCGGATGATTTGATGGGTCGCAAAGGTCTGGCGCAAGCCTATCTGCAGTCGGGGATGAATGAACGCGCCATCGAGATTTACGAACAACTTATGGCTTCAGAACCAAGTGCCGACATAGCGTCAACCCTGGCAAAGATCGAGAGAAGGGGCGGTGATCTGGATGCGGCAGTAGACTGGCTGGGCAAGGCAATCGAACTCAAACCAGGCGATATGCAATTGGGCGCGATCCTGGCGGGAATCGAAGCGCAACGTGGAAATACCAAACTCGCAGTCAATCTCGTGCGCGACTTGCGAAAAGAATTTCCCGATGCAACAGAGTTGTACGCATTGGAAGGCGAGGTGCTGTTGGCAAATAAGGATTATAAACGCAGCACCCGGGCGTTTGATCGGGCAATCGAAGCCGAACCGTCGGAGGCGCTCGTGTTGAAGCGTTACGCTTCCGCCAAACTGGCTGGTGACGAGGATGCGTGGCGCGGACTCGAAAGTTGGTTTTCCCGCAATCCGGACGACCTGAGAATAGGCATACAACTTGCGCAGGCGTACAGCGAACGCGATTGGAACGATGAATCAATAGACGTTTATCGTACTTTATTGGACGCGGACCCAGACAACTTCCTTGCGTTGAATAATATCGCGTGGGTGTACGTGTTGCGTGGGTCTGACGGTGACTTGCAACTCGCGCTCAAGGCAGCATCAAAGGCCCACGAGCTGAAACCGGATATTGCAGCCATTGCCGATACCTACGGATGGATTCTGCTAAAAGACGGGCAAAACGATAAGGCGCTCAAACTTTTGGTGCAGGCTGCCGACGGTGCTGACACCGACCCCGAAATTCGTTATCACCTTGCGGCAGCACTTGGCGCCAACGACCGAAATAGCGAAGCAATCTCGATACTAGATGGACTGCTTGCCGGCGATAGGACCTTTGAAAGCCGTGAAGACGCCGAGATATTAAGACGCCGCTTGTCGCCGTAAGCCGAAGGTCCGCCCTCAGGGAACGGCGATCACATTGATCGCCGACTCAATTTGATTAACTGGGTCCAGGATTCCTTCGGCAACAACGCCGGGGACATCTGCCACATCCAGATTTCCAGTGAGAAGTTCAATTGTCGCGATCGGTGCCGTCCCTTCCCCTGCTGTCTCCCCTTGCACGATGACAAAAAAACCGTCGGAAACAAGATTGGTCGCGGTAAACGGGAGGTCAACGGTGTTAAGTTCGGAGGTTTCCAGATTGAACCAAACTACACGGCTTAGCGCGCCGTCAACCGGCGCAAGAAACAGCCATAGTCGGCCATCGGCACTGAATATCGATGGCGGTACGCGAAGCTCGGCACCCACCGTGTACGTTTGATAATCAGGCAAGCTGGCTGTCAGATCGGATTCGACTGGATTCTCGCCGGTCAAATCGTTTGCAAGTACGCGTAATCCGGTATCGCCCTCGAAGACATAGATCAGCCTGTCCCCGTTCGGGGCAACATCGATGTTCCAAAGACCGTCACTGGCGTCTGTGGCCGCGGCAACTATCTGCGCCGACTCGGCTGTCAGGTAAGGGATGTCAAAAATTTGCACGACCTCGGCTTCCGGCGGACAGGCGGCAACGAAAAGACTGAGACTGCCAGGTCCGTTATTGTAGGAAATTATGTTGGTCGGATCGGCCAGTAGTCCCGAGGCCTCGTTGAGATTTATTCCCGGGCCAGGCGAAATCAAAGAAGTATTGAATGCCGCCGACAAAGTCTGCGGTGGTGGTGTCTGGCAGGAATAAGCGGCAGGTGGAACGGTGGTCGCCGCATCCGCGGTCAACCAAACCATGTTATTGAAATCGAGGAGTCGGGTAAACGCTGAATCCATATTGTCGATATCGTCCAGTATTTCAATCAGACCCGGTGTGGATAACCCGACGTAATAAATTGCGGCGTGCTCATCGGCGTCGGCGCCCAGGGTCCCCTGCAAAATAAGCGCGGTGTCTGTGCGCGAAAAAAACGACGGTGTTAAGGTGCTGTTCTCAAATCCGGTGTCAAACTCGAGCACATCGTTTTCTTCGACCAGATCAAGCAGGATGACGAAGCGGTTATCCAGCGTATAGGCGGCTACATTGCCCGCTGTCGATAGCGCAAGGCCACCATCCACCGCACCCGTTGTCGTATCGAGATCAAATATACTTGCCGGTGTTGCCGGGTCATCAAGGGGAACGGCAAGAATACGGTCGGCGTCGGTCAGCAAAATAGCCTGGCTGAGTTGTTCGCTGATCCCCCAGTTCAGGAGTTTTTCGCCCGTGTCCAACGCCTGAGTCAGGTCGACCGCTGTTCCCGGGTCGCGGGAATCCAGCATGAGCACACGCGTTTCCGTTCCGGCGGTGGCGCTGAACACAGCACGAGATTCATGCCTGGCAATGTCTATCGAAACTGTCGCAGAGGAAGCTTGCCCGATCTGATCGGTGATTTCGTAGGAAAATTGATCACTACCGATAAAAAATGGATTCGGTGTGTAGACTATGCTGCCGGTGCTGTTGTCTAGTGTGCCGTTAGTCGTGGTCGTTGTGATGACAATTAACAATGTATCTCCATCGATGTCGAAGTCATTGCTGATGACATCAATGATTACAGTCTCGTTTTGTTTGATGTTGACCATGTCGTCCGCGGCTATCGGCGGTTCATTCGGCAACGACAGGTCAGGAATATCGTCGCAACCGGTCAGTACGATCAGCGAAATCAGGGCAGCGCATTTGGCAAAAAGCCGGATCATATTTTTCTCCGAATCAGGCGGACAGCCGATCTTGTTCCTCAGCGGCGATTTGTTGCAGGACGTCAATGAGCGCGTCGACGTCTTCAGCGGTGTTGTAATGTACCAGTCCGACGCGCAATACGCCGCCGGAATCCAATAATCCGAGCGCCTTGCAGGGTTCTACTGCATAGCTGTGACCCGACCAGGCAAAAATATTGTTTTGTGCCAGCGTTTTGGCGATGGTTGCGGGATGCACGCCACGCATTGTAAACGACACGGTTGGTGCGCGATGGCTCAATTCGCTGGCAGCGGTGATTCCGTGCACCGTTAGCCCCTCGATCACAGTCAGACGTTCTATCAACGCACGGCATAATTGGTGTTCATATTCGCGAATAAGTTCCAGTGCCTGCTCCAGCCGTTTTCGACGGGGCTCTGATTCCCCAGCCAACGAAGCCAGGTAGTCAACCGCTGCCGTCACGCCTGCCATCGCTTCATGATTTTGTGTGCCGGTTTCAAAACGACCCGGCAGTGTATCCGGTGCGGGTACGAGTTTGTATGCATCCAGCGATTCGAGTAGTGCTTTGCGCCCCCACAGAACGCCCTGATGCGGGCCGAAAAACTTGTAGGGCGAGCACACAAGGAAATCACAACCCAGACTCTGTACATCAATTGACAGGTGCGGCACCGAGTGCACGCCGTCCACAAAGACCAGCGCACCATACTTATGTGCAGCAGTACAAATGCGTGGAATATCGTTGATTGTGCCTAACAGATTGCTGGCATGTCCCACACAAACAAGCCGTGTACGGTCGTTGAGCAAGTCGTCAAACTGTTCGTAATCGAGCGTGAAGCTGTCGGTATCCAGTCGAATCTTTTTGACTACAAGTTCCAGATCGCGCGCCAGCAACGCCCAGGGCGTCACGTTTGCGTCGTGATCAAGTTCGGACACGATAATTTCATCACCAGGATTCAACTGCCCCCCAAGGGCACGAGAAATCTGAAAGGTCAACGAAGTCATATTTGCGCCAAAGACTATCTCTGCCGGCGAGGGCGCGTTAAGCAGATCGGCCATTGCCAGGTGGGCGGACTTCACTATGTCATCGGCGGCGATTGAGCTGTTAAAGGGTCCACCCAGGTTGGCATTGGCGTGACGCAGACAATCGCCGATCGCATCAATCACCGATTCGGGTACCTGTGTACCGGCGGGATTGTCCAGATAGATCCGCCGTCGGCCGTCGTCGTGCAATGCCAGGGCGGAGAAATGTTTTCGAATTTGGGTGGTATCGAGTTGCATCGGATATGTCGTGTTTTTTTCGGCTGCCTAGGATAACCCGGAGAGCCCGAAAAATGGGCCTTAGACCCCCCAGGTGGGGCGGGAATTGCCGCCGGGCGGGCCTGGGTCTACCCTAGGACGCCCCTAACGCAACGAATCACAACATCTTCGGGACCCAAATCATGCACATATTTACGAGCCACCGTGGCCGTTTTGTCCTGATTGCGGTACTTATCGCGAATCTCGCAATAGCGGCCGACGATACGACCGATGATGCGGCAACAATTTATTCAGGTCTGAGTCTGCGTGGTATAGGCCCGGCCATTTCATCGGGCCGAATAACCGACTTCGCGATGCACCCGGATCGCTGGCAGGAATATTTCGCAGCGACTGCTTCAGGCGGTCTGTGGAAGACGAACAATAACGGTATTACATGGAAACCGGTGTTCGATGACGAGAGTTCCTACTCGATTGGTGTAGTCATGCTGGATCCCGCAGAACCGCTTACGGTCTGGGTCGGCACAGGCGAGAACAACAGTCAACGCAGCGTGGCCTATGGCGACGGAGTCTATAAATCCGTAGACGGCGGGCACAGTTGGGAAAATATGGGTCTGACAGAGTCAGAACACATCGGTCAAATCGCATTTGACCCGAAAGATTCAGACATCGTTTATGTAGCCGCTCAAGGGCCGCTGTGGAATGACGGTGGCGATCGCGGATTGTATCGCTCGATTGATGGCGGAGAGAACTGGAATCGAATTCTGCATGTAGATGAACACACTGGGGTGAACGAATTTCTGATTCATCCGAACAATTCAAAGAAAATGCTGGGGTCCAGTTATCAACGGCGCCGTCACGTCTGGACATTGATAAACGGTGGGCCCGGTAGCGGCATCCACAAGAGTACCGATGGCGGTGAGAACTGGCGCAAGATCAGCACCGGCCTGCCTGATGGTGACATGGGACGCATCGGTCTGGCGATGTCGCCGTCAAAACCGGAAGTTGTATACGCGATAGTCGAAGCAAACGAAGAAGATCGCGGTGTCTACCGCTCGAAGGATTTCGGTGATACGTGGGAGAAGCGCTCGGATTACATGGCATCAAGTCCGCAGTACTACAACGAGTTGGTTGTTGACCCGCATAATCCGGATCGCGTGTATTCGATGGATACGTATGCGCGCATCTCCAATGATGGCGCCAAGACCTGGAAACGACTCAATATGGAGCATCGTCACGTGGACGATCATGCATTGTGGATTGACCCTGCGAATACCGACCATCTGATCATCGGCGGTGATGGCGGTATCTACGAAACCTGGGATCTTGGAGCGGCCTGGCGACACGTACGCAATCTGCCGATCACCCAGTTCTACCGGTCTACACCTGACAATGCCACGCCTTTTTACCGCGTTTATGGTGGAACGCAGGACAACAACTCACTGGGCGCACCATCACGAACGACGAATATCCACGGAATCACTAATTCGGATTGGCTGTTTACCCTCGGTGGGGACGGATACAAGCCACAAATTGATCCGACCGATCCGAATATTGTCTATTCCCAATACCAGTACGGCGGACTGGCGCGTTACGACCGGAGGACTAATGAGCGCGTGTATATCACGCCGCAACCCGACAACGAAAGCGATGCGTTACGCTGGAACTGGAATTCGCCGCTGATTATCAGTCATCACGATCCAGCCATACTTTACTATGGTGCCGAGAAACTCTATCGCAGTGATGACCGCGGGAACAGCTGGCGTGCAATTAGTGCGGATCTGTCACGCCAGCTCGACCGGAACAAACTGGAAATTATGGGTCGCATCTGGAGTGTAGATACGATCTCGAAGAATCGGTCGACATCGATATATGGCAGCTTGATCGCCATTGCCGAGAGCCCCTTCGACGAGAATCTGCTCTATGCTGGTACTGACGACGGCCTGATCCACGTAACCACAGATGGTGGTGACAACTGGAAACGTGTTAGTCGTTTCAGTGGCGTACCCGATATGTCGCTGGTCGAGGACGTCATCGCATCGCTACACGATGCGGATACGGCCTATGCGGTGTTCGACAATCACAAGAAGGGTGATTTCAAACCCTATGTCTACGTCACGCGGGACCGGGGACGCAGTTGGCGGGCTATTACGGGAGATCTGCCGAAACGTGGCACAGCGCACACGATTGCCGAAGACCACGTGGATGCCAATCTGTTATTCGTGGGAACAGAGTTTGGTGTGTTTTTTACCCAGGACGGCGGCAAAAAATGGATTGAGCTGACCGGGGACTTCCCGACCATTGCGGTTCGCGACCTGGAAATACAACGACGCGAGCAGGATTTGGTAGTTGGCACCTTCGGGCGTGGAATCTACATACTCGATGACTACACACCCTTACGTATTCCGATCGATGATCTGGGCAATAGCGAGAGCACATTATTCCCGATCAAAGACGCCTGGCTTTATATCGAGGGGGATAAATGGGGCGGCAAGAAAAAGGGTAATCAGGGTTACGAGTTTTTTACCGCACCAAATCCGCCTTTCGGAGCCGTCTTCAGTTATTACCTGCGCGATGGCCTGAAGACACAGAAAGAGCAGCGTCGCGAAAGGGAAAAAGAGATCGAAAAAGAAGGCGGCGATACGCCCTACCCTGAATGGGAGGCACTTCGCGCGGAGGATCGGGAACAGGATCCAGGAGTCTATGTAGTCGTCAGAGATAGTAACGGGCAGATTGTCAATCGCGTCAGTGGCCCCACTAAAAAGGGCTTACACCGTATTGCCTGGAATCTGCGTCTTGCGGCGCCAGATCCAGTCAAATTGAACGACCAGACTCTTCGCTCCGATGAACCGATTGGTCCTCTGGCCTTGCCGGGTCGTTATAGCGCGACACTGGTTACTGTTGTCGATAGCCAGTGGCGCGATGTAAGCGATGCCCTGTCGTTTAACGTTGTGCCGCTGGATCAGGGCGCGGTATTGCTTGCCGACCGTAAACCGCTACAGGATTTTCAGCTCCAGACGGCCCGTTTGAGTCGAGCAGTGTTGGGTGCATCGGAAGCAGTGGAAGAAATCCAGACAAGAATCGATCACCTGCAAGCAGCGCTGATTCGTACGTCGGCGGCCGGCACTGATCAACACGAACGTTTACGGGGTATCGAGCTGGCGTTGGCCGACATTGATGTGGAGCTTAACGGCGATGACACGAAAACATCACGTTATGAATCGGCTCCGTGGTCAATTTCGCGGCGTGTAAGAAGTATTGTCGGTGGGCACTGGCAATCGCAATCTGAAATTACCGAAACGCATCGCAAGGCCTACCAGCTAGCGTCTTCGGCTTTTGCAACGTTGCTCACAAGCCTGCATAAAGTGCGAGATGATCTCGTCGCTTTCGAAGCACAAGCCGACCGTGATCTGGTGCCGTGGACACCGGGCCGCTTGCCACAATGGCAACCCGAATAAGGGGTTATCAGGTGATCGCCCGCGTTCCTAGCGCTTTCAATCCGTGTATCAACAGATAAAGGAAAAGGATTGGGATAACAATCGTCTGTAGTACGAATATCACTATGAGATTAATAATGTGTTCGCTGGCGTTGGACAAGCGATCACGAAAACGGTCCAGTTTCTCCGTGACGTTAACCCGGTCAAGTGAATCGTCCAGGAATGCCCCGAGACGATCCAGCATCGATCGAGCTTCTGTTGGCGGCGGCACAGTTTCCTGACTCATTTCGCTAATCTCGTTGCTGGTCGCTTCCAATGCCTGTGTGGCGGCGGCGTGCTGAGCGGCCAGGAAAGTATCGAACACCAAGTCGGTACCGATGATAATCGCAGGCACTGCAAAGCGCAGAGCGATAACAATCAGCGCGGCACGAAAGCCCCATTGTTGCCAGCGTTCTGCCGGGCGTACCCAAAGTGTCAGCAAAAATACGACCACGGCCACAATGAGCAAGACGCTGATGCCCCACCACTCACTGATGCCAAGCAATATGTTCTGCAATCCCAGCGCACTGGTAGCGACCAGCATTACCGCAGAAAAACGCTCAATGAGGTCGTTGATGGGATCGAGGACCTGACCGACCGTGAAGTTCATGCCGATACCGGCGGGTTCAACGGCGACTTCCGTTCCCTGTGCCACAGAAATTACGCCATTGAGTGTCCGCGCGACCGCAAATGTGACCAGCGCCCGGCGGAAGGCTTTCTCCGCCATATCTGCGCCGACCTCATCGACCTGGCCGGTCCAGGCGGCCAGGGCGGCAAGCAGACAGATTACGGTGAGTATGATCTTGCGGGTCATCGGTGCAGTTTAGCCCACGTGACCGGGTCGCCGTGCTTCTGATAGCAGCCGCCAGATGACGCGATACGGTCGCATTGCACAAGAACCGGCGTTGATCCTATCAAGCTGAGACCGCTGAATTAAGGCTGATTTCACCAGGGTTACCCGGTCCAGGCTGCCTGCGATCGCGGCACCTCGATGACCTGGATCGGGCCGTGGATTTTGCACTGCAGGGTGTAGGCGGCGGATCTGTCGCAATGCAACAGTTGTCGAGCGAGAAATCGATCTTTAGTCTAAACTGCCGGTGTAACTGAAAAACTATGCCAAGGGGGAAGAGCATGTCCAGCAGCTGTGCGCGCAGTTGTCGCCTATCTGAAGGCGTCAACATCACCGGTTTTGTGAAGGTCGCTGATGCCGTATTGGCATATTGGATCCTTTAAAGACTAGTTAAAGGACACCGGAGGTGACGACACGCGTTAAAGTCGCGGTTATTGGTGCTGGGCCCGCTGGCATCAGTGCAGCGACGCATGCGGCAGAAACAGGCACATCGCATGTTCTGCTGGAATCCACTGCGGAACACGCTCAGACAATACAGCGTTATCAAAAAGGCAAGCACGTCATGGCGGAGCCGGGCATTCTGCCACTACGCAGCGATGCTCACTTCGAGGCGGGAACACGCGAAAATGTACTCGGTACCTGGGCACAGGCGCTCGAAGAAAAAAATGTCAATGTAATGTATACCGCCGGAGCGGTCGCAATAGAGGGACAACGTCCCGATTTCCGAATCACGCTGGCCAATACTGAAATCATCGAAGCCGAGACCGTGGTGTTGTCCATCGGCGATCAGGGTAGTCCACGCAAGCTAGGAGTGCCGGGCGAAGGACCACCCTGGGTGCAGTACACACTCGATGATCCCGATGAGTACCAAAAAGAGTCCATTGTAGTGATCGGCGCCGGCGATGCGGCAATCGAAAACGCCGTGGCACTGTCGGGACACAACACGGTGTACATCGTCAATCGTAAAGACGAGTTCGTCCGGGCCAAGGACGGTAACCTGGCGCTGATCCTGCGCACAATCGAAGATGGGCAAATCCAGTGTTTCTACAGTAGTACTGCTAACAGAATCGAAGAAACGCCAGACGGGGAACGACCGGCTGCACTGATCCTCAACACCGAAGATGGCGAAGCAAGCGTTCCGATTAATCGCGTTATTGCGCGCCTGGGTGCCATACCACAACGAAAATTTGTCGAATCGTGCGGTGTGGTCTATCCGAGTGAGAAGCGCACGGCGATACCCGAACTGACCACACAGTACGAATCAAATGTGCCGGGCATGTACATCATTGGTGCACTCGGTGGCTATCCGCTGATCAAGCAGGCGATGAACCAGGGTTATGAAACCATCGAGTACATCCTGGGTAACGAAATTGGCCCTGCGGACGAACCGTTACTGGAAGAAAAATTCCGTGGTTTGCCTTTTGATCTGAATGTGAGCGAGACACTCGCATTGATGCAGGAACGCATTCCGTTGTTTAAGCCGCTCAATGGGTTGCTTTTTCGCGAGTTGATCCTGGGCAGTGAAATCAGAACGCCCGTGCGTCGCGAGATTGTCTTTGCGCTGAACGACTACACGGATTCCTTCTATACGATTCTGAATGGTAGTGTGCTCATTGGCCGCGGCGATCCCAAGGACGCAAAACTCCCGCTGAAACAAGGCGCTTTTTTTGGCGAGATGAGTTTGATATCAGGCCGGCGCAGAACAGCAACAATTGTCGCTGATTCGGATTGCGTATTAATAGAAACACCGCGTCGCACGATCAGGAAACTGTTAGCTTCCGACGATGACGCACGGCGAACAATCGACAACGCCTTCATGCTGCGTGCGATCCAGTCCAGTTTTGCCCCTGATGTACCGGCGGCTGATCTCAGGCCCGTAGTGGAAGCGGCGCGTCTCAATGATTTCAAGCAAGACGAGATATTGTTCGAAGAAGGCGATGAAGCCGATGCCTTTCATTTGATTCGAAATGGCTCGGTATCCGTGTCTCGTAACATTGGGGGCAGGGATATCGTGACCGCCTACGTGCCGGCAGGCAAATATGTCGGCGAAATGGGGCTGGTTGGCAACACGCGTCGTATGGCGACCGTGCGTGCGACGGTAAAAACGACAACTATTTCGCTCGATAGCGACTCATTCAACAGCCTTCTGGATCTCAACCCGGCATTACGCGAACGTCTGCAGAACAGGATCCGCCAGCGCATCGTGGAAAATACCCGGATGGAGGCGCAACCGGACAGCGGCGACATCATCACTTTTCTAATGCAACAGGGTTTGGGTGAGGCGACCGATGTATTGCTGATCGATTCGTCACTATGCGTCGGGTGTGACAATTGCGAAAAAGCTTGTGCGGAGACTCACGACGGAACCTCGCGCCTGGACCGCGAGGCCGGCCCAACCTTTGCAACGGTGCACGTGCCAACTTCGTGCCGTCATTGTGAAGATCCGCACTGCATGACGGACTGCCCGCCTGATGCGATCCATCGCAACGCCAACGGTGAAGTGTTCATGGACGAGAGCTGTATCGGGTGTGAGAATTGCATGAACAACTGTCCCTATGGCGTAATTCACATGGCACTAAAAGAACCGCACCAACCCAGGTTCTGGCAGTGGCTGTTGTTTGGGACCGGACGCGCACCGGGCGAAGAAATAACGGTTAAGGCGGATCCGTCAAAATCCAAGAAAGCGGTCAAGTGCGACATGTGCAAGGACCTCGATGGTGGTCCCGCCTGTGTGCGCGCTTGTCCTACTGGTGCGGCGCTGCGTGTGAGTCCTGAGCAGTTCGCCGGTTTGGTCCACGGCTAATTAGGATACGGCATGCACGAATCCATACTGGTTTATCGTAATCATCGCTACTTGTGGGCTGCCGTGGCAGTGGTTGCTGTCTCATTACTTGCTTACGTTTTGCATCGCTCACCACAACCACCTAACGGTGGTACGTGGCTGGGTTATACGCTGGGCACGATTGGCGCGTTATTGATTCTTTGGCTGACCGCGTTTGGTGTACGCAAGCGCAGTTATAAATCGTCGGCCGGCAAAGTTGAAGGCTGGTTGTCAGCACATGTTTATCTTGGTACTGCTTTGTTGTTGGTTGCGACCCTGCACGCTGGTTTCCAGGTTGGGTGGAATGTCCACACGCTCGCGTACGTGTTGATGTGGGTAACCGTTGTTAGCGGCTTCTACGGTGTCTACGTCTATCACCGTTATCCCACCCTCATGAGTGAAAATCGCGGCAACCTTACACTGGATCAGATGATCGATGCCGTCGCGCAGCTTGATATGCAGAGCCTGCGTTTGGTCAGAAAAATGCCCGAAGACATCCGTGAAGTCGTTACCAGTTCGGTAAACCGGACCGTGGTCGGTGGTAGCGTGCTGCAACAACTCTCCGGGAAAGACTATTCCCAGTTGGTCATACCCAGCGGGGATTCCGGGGACTATCACATGACTGGTAACGCCGATCAGGATACGGCGATCGAATGGCTCGCACGCCGCCTGGCTGAAACCTCGGACGGTGAAATCAGTGCTTGTATCAACGAGCTGGAACGGCTGCTGGCGGGCAAGAAACAGATGCTGGCGAAGATTCGTGGCGATATCAGCATGCAGGCGCGCCTGCAATTTTGGCTGTATTTGCACATCCCGTTGGCAATCGCGCTTATTGCGGCGCTCGTCGTACACATCATTTCAGTTTTTCTCTACTGGTAACCGACGATGCGTATTCTTGTACGTTTTCTCTCCCGCACGAGCGAAGGCGCAACAAAGCGACGCGATAAGGTATTCGAAACCGACACGCTGACGCTGGGTCGCGGCACCGATCAGACTATCCACCTGCGTAACCCGAGTACCGCACTGGAGCACGCGACGCTCGTCAGTCGCGACGACCGTTTGACGGTTCGCGGACTGACCATGACCGGTGTCACGGTCAATGATGCGATTTGTCGCCACGCTGTCTTGAAAATCGGTGATCGGGTCCAGGTTGGCGACAATCTGCTCACGATCATTGAACCACCGGAAGAATTCGATTTTGCGGTGACTTTTGAGCTGAATCCTGATGTCAGCGCCGAAGAGGCCGCACCACCCGATTACAAAACTCGACTGGCGGACACCGGACTACGTCCACGCAAGTGGGCCTGGATCAGCGCGATCGGCGTGCTGGCTATCGGTTTACTGGTGCCAGCGATGGTGCTGTTTAATCAGAGCACCGCTGGGCTGCTGCGTGGGACGCCGCTGCCGGATGATCGTTGGTGGTTATCCGGTCCGTTGCACAACGCACACCGTTCTATCGGTGAGGATTGTTCGGCCTGTCATACACCATTCAGAAGAACACCGAACCACTTATGCATGGAGTGCCACGAAGGAATAGGCAAGCACATACCGGAGGGGGATACGGTCGCTGAAGAGAAGTTATCCGAGCGACGTTGCCAGCAATGCCACAAGGAACACAATGAACCGCAATCGCTGGTGCTACGTGAGCATATCGTTTGCACCGATTGCCATGAAGATATTAACGAGTATGCGGCCCGCACCGAATTGCGTAACGTCAGTGGTTTTGTTGTGGGTCACGCAGATTTTCACGCCAGCATGCTCGTACCGGGACCAAACGCCGATGATTGGGAAACGGTGCGAGTCGCGCTGAGCGACGACAATCTGAAAGAACAATCCGGCCTGAAATTCCCACACGTCGATCATTTGGCGCCGGAAGGCATAAAAGGGGGAGACGGGGACGAGGTACTTGAGTGCGAAAGCTGCCACCTGCCACAGGGTGGCGGAGCGGTCATGCGGGCAATCAACATGGAACGTGACTGTCAGCGTTGTCACCGGTTGGACTTTGAAGAAACGGACCCTGACCGCCAAGTGCCACATGAACAGACGGATGTGGTTGTAAGGGATCTGGAGGAGTACTACTCCTGGCGCTACCTCTCGGGCATGGAAGACACCGCGTTACTGGGTCTCGATCCAAATGCATTCCGGCGGCCAGGCAAGATTACGGATCGCGGTGCCCGGGAACGGATAACCCAGGCCGCGACAGAAAAAGCAATGATAGTGGGTGACGAGCTGATTCAGGATCGCACGTGCGCAAATTGTCACGAGGTGCTGGCGACCGAAGGCTGGCCGGGTATTGCTATCGTTCCAACGCGATTGACTGAACGCTGGCTGCCCATGGGCCTATTCGATCACGCGCCGCACGGCGCTTTCGAGTGTGCCGATTGTCATGCGGCCGACACGAGTGAAAACAGCAGCGATGTCTTGATACCCGACGTCTACACCTGCGGGGACTGTCATGCCGGATCCGACACGACCGGAAAGATAACCAGTGCCTGCATCGACTGCCACGGATTTCACATGGAAGGGGCGGATGAATGGCAGCATTGAGACTGCCCCTTTTTGTCTTTGTCTGTCTGATTACCGGTTGCGGCGGGTCCGGTCCGTCGCCGGCGCCCGTTGTCGCGGGTCCTGGCCCACCGCCGCCGGATGCCGGTTGCGATGGGTCTTGTGCCGGTCCGACGTCCTTTTTATCGATAGGCGATGTACAGACGGTTATTGCACAGGCCGTTGCCGAAGCCCAGGCACGCAACGCCGAGGCAACTATTGCTGTCGTTGATCGTGTCGGCAATGTTTTGGGCGTATTCCGGATGCTCGACGCCGATGAACTGATCACCATTAGCTCGACGCCACCAGGCAATCAGATTTCCGGTGGTCTGGAAGGCATATTTATCATCCCCGATACGATGGCGGCGATTTCCAAAGCGGTCACTGGCGCCTATCTGGCCAGCGAAGGCAATGCCTTCACGACACGCACCGCATCACAGATCGTGCAGGAACACTTTAATCCCGGTGAAGCGTTTCAGGCTTCCGGACCCTTGTTCGGTGTTCAGTTCAGTCAATTGGCCTGTTCGGACTTCTTCACCGATCGATTCATGGGCGGCACGTCGACCTTGCCCGGACCGCATCGCTCGCCATTGGGTCTTTCGGCGGACAGCGGCGGGATTCCTTTGTATCGCGGCGGCACACCGATTGGTGGTGTCGGTGTGATTGCCGACAGTATTTATGGTCTGGACAAGGATCCGACCGGTGATGTCGATATGGATATCGACGAACTCATTGCACTGGCGGGTACCGCCGGATTTGAACCACCGGCAGATCGCCTCGCTTCGCGTATCACCGCCGATGGCAAGACCTTCCGATTCACCGATGCCCGTTTCGATGACCTGTTGAGTAGCCCCGCATCGGCGCCAGGCTTTGACACTGTCAACAACATCTCGGGAAAACTGGTGCTTGTCCGGGGTTATTACGACGGCGGTAACCCGACCCCGGATCCGCCGAATCCAGATCCGGATCTGGGGCCGCCCAACGATCGCGTGGTATTGGCCGGCACCGCTTTTGGTCAACCGGCATCGGGCGTCCGGCCGGACACGCTGGATTATCCTGGCAGGGATGCATTTGTGCTGGTCGATGCCAACAATGTGGAACGTTTCCGGCCACGTGACGGTACGGATGGCGCGGATGCGTTAACGGCAGAAGAAGCGCGTACGCTGACGGATAGTGCGCTCGATGTTGCAAACCGAGCGCGGGCGCAGATTCGCCGACCACTGGGAACGCCTGCGCGTGTCACCATTTCAGTGGTTGACACCAATGGTGTTCCGCTTGCGATCGCCCGCACCCGGGATGCGCCTATTTTTGGTACCGACGTATCGCTACAAAAGGCCAGGACCGCGGCTTTCTTTTCCTCGGCTAGCGCGGCGGCGGCATTATCGGCATTGCCACTGACCGCTTATGTGAACGGTACCCCGCTAAATCCTGATGGCACACCCTTTTCGGCGCCGTTGCGTGTCGTAGACATTGGCAACTATGTCAGCGCGGCACAGTCTTTCTTGGGCGTACCTACGGCGCTGGCAGATGGCGCATTCGCGTTTTCCGATCGTGCCGGTGGCAATCTGTCGCGACCGTTTTATCCTGATGGTATCGACGCCGCACCACACGGGCCGTTTAGCAAACGTGCCGGGCGTTGGAGCCCGTTTTCAGTTGGGTTGCAACTTGATCTCGTTTACAACGCGATTATCCATCACGTAGCCTTTGTTTTAGGGTTGTTGCCCTTGGACGTAGGGATCGGCTGCACCGGTGTGACCGGTTTCGATGCTCCGGCACCCTTTACGCCGGCACCGCCGACGGTAACGAGTTTGCTGGCCAACGGCATTCAAATTTTTCCTGGCAGCGTGCCGGTTTATCGTGGTGAGACGCTCGTTGGCGGAATCGGTATTTCCGGTGACGGCGTCGATCAGGACGACATGATTGCCTTTTTGGGCCTGCATGAGGCCGGTGTGGCACTGGGAACGATCAACAACGCACCGGTGGCACGCCGCGCCGACAACCTGACGCCAATGGGTACACGGCTGCGCTACATCAATTGTCCCCAATCACCTTACTTCGATAGTGATGAGCAGAATGTTTGTGAAAATAAATAGTCTGTTGGTATTCATGCTGCTGGTAGGTCTAAGCCTGCCAGGCTACGCCGAAGAAGCTGCGGTGTCAGAGCCCACAATGGGTACGCCAACCCACAGGGTTAATGTCGGTGCACTGCGTGTTCGTTTTACACCTGACGCCGACGCCCGAGTCCGGGGTGTCGTCTATCGCGGGGCCGGTTTGGAAGTGATCAACAGTCAGGGCGACTGGTCGGAGATCAACTACTCTGACGAAGGGGTCGCTCGAACGGGCTGGGTTTCATCGAGTTTAATCGTCCCTGCATCGACGAGCGGCGTTGCGCCGACCCCAGCGATTCAAATGGGCCGTCCGACCCACCGGGTTAATGTTGGCGCACTGCGTGTTCGTTTTAACCCTGACGCCGACGCCGGAGTCTGCGGCGTTGTCTACCGTGGGGCCGGTTTGGAAGTGATCAACAGCGAAGGCGACTGGTCGGAGATACATTACCACGACGAAGGGGTCATTCGAACGGGCTGGGTTTCATCGAGTTTTATCGTCGCCACATCGACATTTAGCGGCGTGGCACCGGTCGCAGCCGTTGCACCAGTAACCGCAAAAACGGCCCCAGCGATTCAGATGGGCCATCCGACCCACCATGTCAATGTCGACGCACTGCGTGTTCGTTTTACCCCTGATGCCGACGCCCGAATTCGGGGTGTTGTCTACCGTGGGGCCGGTTTGGAAGTGTTCAACAGTCAGGGCGACTGGTCGGAGATACATTACCACGACGAAGGGGTCATTCGAACGGGCTGGGTTGCATCGAGTTTTATTGTTCCGGCATCAGACAGCCCGGCACGTGTCGCGGCTACTGCAGAACCGAAACCCGTCGTGGCTCCTGCGGCACCGGAACGCGTTACGGCACCGGAAACCGTTACGGTTCCCGCGGCACCGGAATCCGTTACGGCGCCAGCGACACCGGAACCCGTCGCGGCAGCCGCAGACGATCCCTGCCCGGTTCCGGTGGAAGTACCACGCAGGCGACCGGGTGTGCCGGTACTGCGTTATCGCAGTCAATGCGACCCAACTGCCGTGGGACCGGCCGAGCCCAATCACCTGGTCGATTTTGTGCCGGTGCCGGATCGCTGGCGCATCGTAAACGCGCTTGGTTATCCAGAGCGTCTGCTCGACCCTTATGGACCGAGTAATCCGTTGAAGGGCGATAAACCGGTGTTCGGTGAAGACTGGTTTTTCAACATGTCGCTAATCGCCGATTCCGTATTGGAGCCACGACGTTTTCCGGTACCCGTCGGTAGTCAAACCACCGATCGCCCCGGGAGCATCGACCTGATCGGCAGCGGCGATCAGTTCATCTACAACCAGAATCTGATCATGGAGTTCGTGCTGTACAAAGGCGACACCGTGTTCAAGCCACCGGATTACGAATTCCGTTTTACGCCGGTTTTCAATTACAGCGCCGTGAGCGTCGACGAACGGGGCGTACTGAAGGCCGATCCCAGATCGGGTACCGACCGGCGTGAGGGCTTTGTCTCAGTACAGGAGCTGTTCATAGACAAGCACTTGCGTAATGTTTCCGAACGCTATGACTTCGATTCAATACGTATTGGTATCCAGCCGTTTTCGACGGACTTTCGTGGTTTCCTGTTTCAGGACATCCAGTTTGGAGTACGCTTGTTCGGCAATCGACGCAACAACGTATTCCAGTACAACCTGGCGTGGTTCAGACGCCTGGAGAAAGACGCCAACAGCGGGCTCAATGACATTACCGAGCGAAGTTTCAGCGACAGTCTGCGCGATGACGACATCTTCCTGTTCAATGTCTATTGGCAGGATTTTCCACGGCTGGGTTTTTTCTCGCAGGGGACCGTTGTCTATAACCGCAATCGTGAGCAAGGCGATATCCTCTACGAGGACAACGGCTTTATTCAGCGGCCTGCTTCGCTCGGCATAGAACGCACGCGCGATTACGATGTTACCTATCTGGGCTACAACGGTGATGGGCATTTTGGCCGTTTCAATCTTACCGCGTCGGCGTACTACGCCTTTGGCAAGGAATCGCGCAGTTCCTTTATTAATCACGAATCGGATATCAGAGCCTGGTTTCTGGCTACAGAAGGCTCGGTAGATCTGGACTGGGTTCGTCTGCGTGGTTCTTTTCTCTACGCAACCGGCGACAGCGATCCCTATGACGACAAGTCGGAAGGATACGATGCTATTTTCGAAAACCCGATATTTGCCGGTGCCGACACCAGTTTTTGGATTCGTCAGCCAGTGCCATTGATCGGTGGTGGCCGTGTGTCGTTATCCAATCGCAACGGCGTGTTGAACTCCCTGCGCTCATCGAAGGAATTCGGTCAATCCAACTTCACCAACCCGGGAACGATTCTGCTGGGAGCGGGTGCCGATTTCGATCTCACGCCCCAACTTCGCGTGTCGTTCAACGTTAACCAGCTTTGGTTTGACGAGACGCGCACCGTCGAAGTTGCCCGCAACCAGGGCCCGGTAGACAGCGATATCGGCCAGGACGTGTCATTAGCGATTATTTATCGTCCGTTTGCAACCCAGAATATCGTGTTGCGTATGTCTGCTGCCGCGATGTTTCCCGGGCAGGGCTTCAAGGATTTATTTGGCGACGAAACCCCTTATTCGATACTCGGCAATTTTCTATTTACTTATTGATGAACAACACAAGAAGAATGGCTGGAAGCACCCGGTGGCCGCGACGGCAAGAGCGGCTTTACATGGGAATTATGATTGTTCTCTGCACGCTCGGTTGGCCTAACCCGGTTCCGGCATCAGAAGAAGAAAAGCCCGTGGAGATCGAGTACCGTCACACACCCCCGGCTCCCGCTTCACAAACACAAGCTGAAGCGGATGCCAAGAGTGACGGTTGTATCAGTTGTCATACCGACAGTGACGCGGCAACCATGCACGTTTCACAAACGCCTATCGTGCTGGGTTGTACCGATTGTCACGGTGGTGATGCCACAGTACATTTCGCGGGTTCACATGACGGTTCGCACGAGAGTTCCCACGACGAGGATTCACACGGGAGTGGCAAAGAAGATTCACACGGAGGTTCAAAAGAGGAGTCGCACGGAGGTTCCCACGGCAGTTCCTACAGCCCGGAGTATCAGGATGCGTTGGAACGAGCTCATGTGTTGCCACGTTATCCCGAAACCTGGCATTTCCCGCATTCGTCCAATCCCAAGCACAGCTATGCATTGCTCAACAAGGAAAGCCCGGAGTTCGTACGGTTCGTCAACCCCTCTGACTACCGCGTAGCCAGCGAAGCTTGCGGTGCCTGTCATCAACCGATTATCGACAACGCAACCCGCAGTTTGATGGCAACCGGCGCGATGTTATGGGGCGGAGCGGCGTACAACAACGGTATTCTGCCATTCAAGAATTACATTATCGGGGAAGCCTATACGAGAGAGGGCGAGGCTGCTGCGATCACAGGCAACTGGTTGGAATCGGAAGCAGCACGCCTGACCGCACGCGGCGTGCTGAAAGAGTTTGCCCCATTACCTTCGTGGGAAACGGTAAAGCCTGCCGATGTGTTCCGGGTTTTTGAGCGCGGCGGCCGTAATATTACCAATCTGTTTCCGGAAACCGGTTTACCCAATTCGCGTGGCCAACTCCAGCGTATAGAAGAACCGGGCCGGCCCGACCAGCGCCAGTCCAATCGCGGACCCGGCACCGGCGGACGTATTGCCGTGCCCGTACTTAATATTCACAAAACACGTTTGAATGATCCACTCATGTGGTTTCTCGGCACTAACGATAACCCGGGCGACTATCGCACGTCGGGTTGCGGCAGCTGTCATGTTGTTTATGCCAACGACCGCGATCCGAGACATTCGCGCCAATACGCGCAATACGGTCATACTGGCCGGACACAGACTGTCGATCCGACGATCTCCCGTGAAGAATCCGGTCACCCGCTAAAACATGCCTTTACGACTGCTATACCCACGTCCCAGTGCATCGTCTGTCATATGCATCAACCGAACATCTTTGTGAATTCCTACCTCGGTTTCACGATGTGGGACTACGAATCGGATGCGCCACACATGTGGCCGAAAGAACAGCAATATCCCGATGCGCACGAGACACGGGAAACGCTCGATCGCAACCCTGAGGGAGCGGCGCCACGTGGACTTTGGGCTGATCCGGAGTTTGTTAAAGACGTCTCTGACCTGAACCCGAAACTCAGCGATACGCAGTTTGCCGATTATCATGGTCACGGCTGGAACTTCAGAGCCATATTCAAGCGCGATCGTGATGGCAGGTTGCTGGATGCCGAAGACCGGGTCGTGTCAGACGACGATCCGGACAAGTTTTCCAAGGCAGTGCACATGTCATCAATCCATCTGGATGTCGGCATGCACTGTGTGGACTGCCATTTTGGTCAGGATTCGCATGGCAACGGACATCTTTACGGCGAAGTCGCAAACGCCATCGAAATCGATTGCCAGGACTGCCATGGCACGGCAGATAATTATCCGACACTGATTACGTCGGGGCCGGCCGCACCGCCGATCGGCAACGACCTGTCACTGTTACGCAACGCCGATGGCACCAAGCCGCGATTTGAGTGGATCGGTGATCGGCTGATTCAGCGTTCGGTGATGGATCCGGAACTTGAATGGGATCTCAGTCTGGTCAAAGACTCCGTTACCGCAGGTCATCGTGACTACAATGAAAAATCTGCCCGGGCCAAGCTGATGAGCACCGATACGGCAACCCAGGAGTGGGGCAACCAGGTGCCACCCGAGGATCTCGCCCACAGTTACGACAAGCTCGAGTGCTATAGCTGTCATCTGTCATGGACTACCAGTTGCGCCGGCTGCCATCTGCCCATCGAAGCTAATTGGAAGACCGAGCGTCATCACTACGAAGGCGGTACGACACGCAACTACGCAACTTATAACCCGCAGGTTGTCCGTGATCAGATGTTTCAGCTCGGGAGGCGGGGCAAAATCAATGGCGGTCGTGTCGCGCCTGTGCGTTCGTCATCGGCCCTTGTGTTGTCCTCGACCAATGCCAACCGCGAAAAAATCTATATACAGCAGGGACCAGTCGCCGCCAGCGGCTACAGTGCCCAGGCCTTTGCACCGCATTTTGCGCATACCGTTCGCAAGACCGAGACCAAGCGTTGCGAGGACTGTCATGTCTCCGTAGAAAACGACAACAACGCGATCATGGCTCAGTTGCTGCTGCTGGGTACTAATTTTGTCAATTTTGTCGGTTACAACGCCTGGGTGGGAACAGAGGCCAGTGTTGAAGCCATACAGGTTACTGAATGGCCGGAACCGCAGGCGGTTATCGGCAGCTATTTGCATCGTTACGCATATCCCGACTGGTACGCGCAACACCAGCAAAATAACCAGGTCCTGCAGACCGGTTTCCGGCACAAGGCGGGTGTTGCCAATTGCCTGCAGCTACGCGGCGAGTACCTTTTTGTCGCGGAAGGCAAGCGCGGCATGCGTGTTTACGATGTTGCTAACGTTGCGAACAAGGGGTTCGCCCAACGGATTGTCAGCTCACCGTTCGGGCCTTTAGGGCAAAAGACCCGTATCGCAAGCCCTAATGCGACCTGCGTGGTGCTGCCAACCGGTCAGGCCATCGCCCCGGAACGCAACCAGGGTGACCTGATGCGGGTTGCCAACCAGGAACAGCCTTTTCACCCGATCTATGACTATGCGTTTATCACTGATGCCCAGGAAGGGTTGATAGTGACCGACGTCAACACACTGGCCGATGGCGAGTTCAGAAACAACAAGCTCGAACGCGCGCTAACGTGGAACGAAAATGGCGTACTGGATGGCGCCAGGCATCTAACCATGGGTGGATACTATGCTTACATCATGACGGCAGATTCGCTCGTCATTCTGAGCCTGGATGATCCGCTAAATCCGGTGATGCTCGCCACCGTACCGGTGAGCGACGGTCGCGCATCGGCTTTGCAGTTTCGTTATCTCTTTGTTACAGACGCAGACGGCTTTTGGACTATCGATGTGACCAATCCTCGAGCCCCACAGCGTGTCGAAGGCAACGTAGTACCGCTGGAGGACGCACACCGCGTATATGTCGCCCGAACCTATGCTTATGTTGCTGCAGGTTCCCAGGGTTTGGCAATCGTCGACGTCAAAAAACCCGCCCAGATGCGTTTGATTCAGACGTTCAATGCCGATGGAGCATTGACCGACACTCGTGATGTCGTGGTCGGATCCACTAATGCTTCCTTGTTCGCCTATGTGGCCGATGGAACAGGCGGTCTCAAGGTTTTGCAACTCACCGCACCGGATACGCAGCCACGTTTTTATGGTTTCAGCCCCGAGCCGCGACCACAACTTATCGCGTCGTTTGCCACACGAAAACCGGCCATTTCCTTGTCCAAGGGACTGGACCGCGATCGTGCAGTGGATGAAACTGGTGGTCAGATTGCAATTTTTGGACGGCTTGGTTCCCGTCCGTTTACTCTGGAAGAGATGCATAAGTTGTATCTCGATCAGGCAGGTCAGCCGTGGTTCGTCAGTGACGACCCGCAAAAGCAGTGAAGGCATCGTTATGAATAAGCGAAAACTGAGTACAGTTGGAATTGCCGTATTGTTGCTGCCGTGTTTGGCGCAGGGCGCGATTCCGCAGCACGATCAATTCGAGCATTTGGGTGTGCAAAGTTGTGGGGCGTCATCGTGTCATGGCTCCGCCAGCGCACGTAACACTTACGCAGTGCTACAAAATGAATACGTCACCTGGGCGCGTCATGACCTGCATTCCGAAGCTTACAAAGTATTAAAGAACGAGCAGTCGCAACGCATCGCTAAAAACCTGGGTTTGGAGGCTGCGCACACGGCGAAGATCTGCCTGGACTGCCATTCCGATTATGTTCCCCGTGAACGGCGCGGCCTGCAGTTCCGGCTCGCAGACGGTGTCGCTTGCGAAGCCTGTCACGGTGGTGCCGAACAATGGCTGGGCATACATATCAGTGGTGGTGGCGACAAACACGCGGAGAGTCTGGCGGCCGGCTTGTATCCCACGGAAGACCCGGAGGCACGTGCCGAGCTTTGCTTGTCCTGCCACCTGGGTACACGCGACAAATTCGCGACACACGAAATTATGGGTGCCGGTCATCCACGATTGTCCTTCGATCTGCAGAAATTCACCGATATACAACCGCGCCACTACCGTGTCGACCAGGACTATCGTACTCGTAAGACCTATGTCGAAGACACCAGGGCCTGGGCGATAGGCCAGGTTAGTGCGGCTCTACAGTACATGAGTTTGTTGCAGGGTCCGCGTATGTCCGACCGTGGCATGTTTCCAGAACTGGGTTTATTTGATTGTCATGCCTGCCATCACGCATTCAAGGACCTGCGCTGGGAGGCGAATGAACGCACGTCAACGCCACCGGGCAGCGTCCTGCTAAACGACAGCTCGTTGGCGATGAGCCAGATCATTGCCGGTGTCGTCCAACCCGGTATAGCAAGTAGCCTGACAAGCGGAATTCGTCAGCTCCAACAAGCCGCGCAAACCGACATAGCTTCGATTCGTTCGGCTGCTGCCGGGCTGGAGCGTCAGTTGACACAACTGGCCGAAACACTGCGTGGCCAGGAATTTGGTCAACAACGTAACAACCGAATGATAGAGGCGCTGGCCAGCGCCGTAGCCGACCTGCGTTTCTCCGACTACAGTGATGCCGAGCAGGCAACGATGGCGTTGGATGTCTATTCTGGGGTAACCGGTTCGTACAGCGACGAGGTGGATGCGCTCTATGAAGCCGTAGCCGACCAAGAGGTTACCGACCCGAAGCGCTTCGATCCAAAAGTTTTTTCCGCAGTGTTCAAACGTGCGTCGACCACCCGCGCCGCGCCGGTGACTCGGGAACCGGTCAGAACTGTGCAACAGCCTGCAAGAGTGGATGAACGACCCGCGTCGGTGAGACAGATATTAGCCTCCAACACTGCGCCGCGAGTCGCGGCAGTTCAGCCAGCGCCAGACATTCAAATGGGTGCGCCCAGTCACACGGTTACTTCAACTGCACTGCGTGTGCGTTCCGGTCCCGACTCTGGAGCACGTATCCGGGGCGCTGTCTATCGCGGCGATGGCGTTGAAGTGTTGAAAGGCGACGGCGAGTGGTCGGAAATCAATTACTCTGATGAAGGCGTGATACGAAGGGGCTGGGTGGCAACGCGTTATCTCGCTCCAATCGGGAGCGCTGCCCCGGTGAGGGCAGCACCCGAAAGTATCCCTCAGGCAGCGGCCCCGCCAGCGACGCCATCAGACAGTCAAATGGGTGCTCCGACCCACAGGGTGAGTTCAACAGCACTGCGTGTGCGTTTCACGCCCGAGACTGGAGGGCGTGTGCGGGGCGCAATCTATCGCGGGGATGCAGTTGAAGTGTTGAGTCGCGACGGCGACTGGTCGCAGGTTAGCTACTCCGATGAAGGTGTAATACGCCGAGGCTGGGTGGCATCGAGATTTCTTGCTCCAATCGGTAGCGCTGGGCCTGCATCGCCACCTCAGCCGGCACCGGCGGCAGTAGTTGAGCAGGCAACACCAGCAACCTCGTCAGGATTTCCAATGGATAACCCAAGTCACAGGGTGAGTGGCAATGCAGTGCGCGTGCGATTTACACCAGATTCCGCTGCCCCTGTTCGGACGGTGCTCTATTCCGGCGATAGCGTAGAGGTGCTCAACAGCGTTGGTGAGTGGTCTCGGATCAACTACTCAGATGACGACGGTGTCATTCAAAGAGGTTGGGTCTCCTCAAGCTTTCTCACACCCATCCAATAGTTCCACCCCTGTTTCGGTGGGCCCCTGTCAGCGTCGAGGCTGTCCTCGACCAATCGTTGTCGCGGCGTTTCTGTTGCATTGCAGCGGTCTGATCCTGTCGCTTTGCAACCTGGGCTAAACTGGCCGTGATGTATTTGAGCTCCGATAGCACATGAGCGATCTGTTCGGCCGCATAGCCAAGTTGCTGCGCCGTACGCACGTGGTCACCCGGTTGGCGATCAGCGTTCTTACAATGATTCCTTTTCTCATGCACAGCAGTGGATGGAAAAGATTCGATTTTCTAACCGAGTTGGAAACCTTCGCTTATGACGCACGCGTGAGGCTTACTACGCCCGGTGGCATCGATGAACGGATTGTAATCATTGATCTGGATGAGAGGAGTCTCAGTACGGAAGGGCACTGGCCCTGGCCACGCGACAAAATGGCCGATCTCATCAACAGTCTGTATGACGACTACGAGATTCGGGTACTCGGATTCGATGCCCTGTTTTCTGAGGCCGATGACCCTTCTGCAATTTTGCTGGTTGACAATCTGTTGACTGACCCCAAGCTACCCGGGGAACTTCGCGACCGCCTGCAAAATCAGCGTTACGAACTGGAAACTGACCGATTGTTTGCCGAATCGATGATTGCGCGCGATTTGGTAATGGGTTTCGCCTTTCGTTACCAGGTACCTGAAGGTGACGCTGCAGAAAGTGGCTTGCTCCCCGATCCGGTGCGGCGTAGCGATGAGCTTACCGGTATCAGTGTTGAATTCCCGCGAGCCGCAGGCTACGTGGCAAACCTCGAAATATTGCAGTCCGACGCTTTAACCGCAGGTTTTATCAACAAGCCGCTGATTGATGACGACGGCATAACCCGCCGGGCGGCGACATTGAGCAGTTACCAGGGTGATCTCTATGCTTCGTTGAGTTTGGCTGTGGCGTTGCAGGTGCTGGGCAACCCGCCGCTACAGTTCGTTTTCGCAACCACCGAGGGCGAACTTGGCGGTCTGGCCATTGAGGCACTAAAAATGGGAGAAAAATCGGTACGGGTGGACAACCGCGCAGCGGTACTGGTGCCGTATCGTGGTCCACGAAACAGCTTCCCTTATGTGTCGGCCACGGATGTGCTCAAAGGTGTCGCCGACCCGGATACCTTGCGCAACGCAATTGCACTGTTCGGCGCATCGGCTGCTGGAATGCTGGACCTGCACTCTACACCCGTCGGGGGTGCTTACCCGGGCGTGGAGGTGCACGCGAACATGATCGCGGGGATGATCGACGGCCAGGTAAGACACATGCCTGACTGGGCAAGAGGTGTGGAATTTGTGATGTTCATACCGATTGGGCTCCTGGTTGCATTGTGGTTGCCCCGTTTGTCTCCTCTCACAGAGTTTCTTGTGCTAGTTGCAATGGCTGTCTCGCTGCTTGCTATCAACTTGTATTACTGGATCGACAAATCCTTTGTGATACCCATTGCACCTACGTTGGCGTATCTGTTTGCTGTCGCGCTGTTACAGCTCAACTATGGATTTTTTATTGAATCAAAGAACAAACGCCGGCTGTCGGGCATGTTTGGTCAGTACATCCCGCCGGAAATTGTCGAAGAGATGGACCAGGAAGACAGCGAGATTTCTGTAGAAGGTGAGAACCGTGAGATGAGTGTGTTGTTCTCAGACGTGCGTGGTTTTACGTCTATTTCGGAGGGGATGAAGCCGACTGAACTCACCCGTTTCATGAATGCCTTTCTCACCCCGATCACCGAAATTATTCACCGGCATCGCGGCACTATTGATAAGTATATGGGCGATGCGGTGATGGCTTTTTGGGGTGCGCCATTAACAGACAAGGAACATGCCCGTCATGCCGTGGAGGCCGGGATGGACATGATCGCGCGTATGAGTCAGATGCGTGAGGAGTTTGCGGAAAAAGGCTGGCCCGAAGTTCGAATTGGTGTAGGTGTCAATACCGGCCCGATGAACGTGGGCAACATGGGTTCCAAGTTCCGTGTTGCGTACACCGTTCTGGGTGATGCTGTAAACCTGGGCTCGCGTCTTGAAGGCCAGACCAAGAATTACGGTGTAGAGTTCATCGTAAGCGAGACTACGTACGTGGCGATTCCAGATTTCGCTTTTCGCGAACTCGACCGCATCAGGGTCAAGGGAAAGAACGTGCCGGTGGCTATTTTCGAACCCATCGGGCCAAGGGAGAAATTATCGGCCGAGGAGAACATCCGATTGTCCCGCTACCAACTGGCGTTGATGCTTTATCACGCGCAAAAGTGGGATCTGGCAGATGAGGAATTGATTGCTTTGAAAAATAGGGATGGCCATCCTATTTACGATATCTACCGTGAACGTATTGAACATTTTCGCCAGAACCCGCCGGAAGCGGATTGGGATGGCGTATATACGGCAACGAGCAAGTAGTTATGTCTAACCGTAAGCACCAGCCGCCCACCGGAGGCTACAATGGATGAAGCGAATAATAAGAGACCTTCTGTGGACGAAAAACGACGTGACCAACGTATCAATGTCGGGTTGCCATTTCTGCTCACCGATCCGGAAGGGTCGGCTAAATGGGAGTGTAAGACGCTCGATATCTCTCCCACCGGTATTCTGCTGGAAGTTGAAAAAGAACAGGCTCCGGTCCTTGGCTCTATTGTTGATGTCTCCGTTCAGGGCCCCGCCGAGGCCGGTTGGGAGCACATCAATACCCGCTCCATGCGCGTCGTGCGGGTCCAGGCCCATCAGACTGGCCTCACGTATGTGGATCTGGACACCGTCTAATTTCTTGCAGAATGACCAGCCTCTACTAGACTCTGGGTGGAACTCATAATCTCGCCATTAGAAAAAAAGGAAGCGCAAATCAGGGTCTTGTTACTATCGTTGGTGGCCGCGCTGGCTGTTCCTATTACCGTCGCGGGAGCAGCGGAATACGTGCAGGTTTCTGACGCGGTTAGCTCCTACGTCAAAATCCGTGCCGAACCCACAACCGAGGGTGAAATGATCGGTGCCTTGCGCCGTGGCAAGCCAGCACCGTTAGTCGCCGAGCGCGAAGACTGGTTTGAGATTGAACTGTCCGGTGGCATTACCGGCCATGTCAGTCGTTTATGGACAGAGAAAACAGGCGCTGCCGCGGAAGCTAAGGTGCGCGGTAAGCCACTTTATGCAACCGAGTCCTATGTCGCACCGGCTGATCCGGATCCCGTCGCCGAGCCGCGGGATCGCACCGTGTTAGCACGGGCTTCAACGCTGCTCGATCAAGATCGCCCACAAGATGCTTACGCCTTGATGTCTTCCATCGAGGTCGATTGGGCGGGCGATTCGGGATTTGATTACTTATACGGCGTTGCCGCATTGGATAGTGGCAACGCCGGTGAGGCGATATTTGCTCTTGAGCGGGTAATCCGTTCGCTACCAGACTTTGTCGGCGCCCGGATGGAACTGGCACGTGCACTATACGAGACAGGCGATCGCGAGCGCGCGCATCACGAGTTCACGATGTTACTCAGTGAAAACCCGCCGCAAGCGGTTCGTGGTGTGATTGAAGGTTATCTGGATGCGTTGAGCAGACCGGATCCCGGCGCAGACCAGCCACAAAAACTGATTTACGCTGTTGCCGCTGCCGGTTACGACAGCAATGCCAACGGCGCGGCCGATATCAATAGTTTTTTGGGTTTTACCCTGGACCCTCGCAGCACCGAAACCGACACGGCCTTTGCCGAAGCGCAGTTTGGAGCTTTGTTGATACAGCCACTGCGGCCCAATGTCGAGTTGTCTTTGAATGGCGAAGTTCGTCACCGCCACAATCCATCAGCCGACTTTGTTGATCACAGCTTTGCCAATACGTCTGCGTCGCTCGGTTTCACACGTGGCGCAAACAAATTTATTACCGGTGTGGGCGCTTACTGGTCGGCACTGAATAGTGGTTTTAACGAACGCGGCGCAGCGCTCGATTTCGGTTGGCAACGCGCCCTGCAAAACAATTCACTGCAAGTCACTCTGCGGGCCGGACCAGTGCGTTTTCACTCCACCCAAAAGGTCCGCGACATCGATCGTGTTCTATACACATTGACTTTGCGTCAGCCTCTACAAGGCGGCAACGGTGTACTGGACTGGGTGGCCATCGGTGGTCGTGATCGGGCCGAAGACCGTCAATCGGCCTACAGCAACACCCGCATGGGTGGGCGCTTCGGTGCCAGATGGAAAGTATCGGGTAACGATCTCAGCTTCGATCTGGGTTTTCTGAAGATTCCGTACAACGGCAACCAGCCCTTTTTTGGCATCGATCGCGACGATGAGCAAATCACCACCACATTGGCGCTGGAAGTGCCGGACAGGCCCTTCCGCGGTTGGACTTTCATACCGAACCTGCGCTATGTGAATAACGATTCCAACGTGCCACTGTTCGATTATGACCGTATCGAAGTTGGCGTTCTGTTCCGGGCGACACGATGAAGATTCGGCGGGCACTCATCATCGCGATACTGCTGTTGGCACAGGCCCTGCCCGCGTGGGCCGTGAAGGAAAGTGGTCAGGTTTTGTTTGTGGCCGGCAGTGTTACAGCACAGCGCGAAGAAGTTGTAGTGCTGAAAAAAGAGGATCCGGTCTACGAAAAGGACGAGATTGCAACCGCAGGCCGGTCGCGAGGCCAGTTGCTGATGCAAGACGGTGCCAAGATCGCTCTGCGGCCCGACACTATTTTTCGGATCGAGGAGTATTTTCAGGTCGGGGACGAACTTGAGCAACCCGACGGTTCGGTCATTGTAGCCACACAAGACAGCGCGGTTACTGAGCTGATCAAAGGCGGCTTCCGCACAATCACGGGAGCCATCGGCCAGAACGATCCTGATGCCTACGTGGTGGAAACACCGGCCGCGACTTTAGGTATACGTGGTACCCATTACAGCATCGTGTGGTGCTCCAGTGATTGCGGGCCGCCACCGGGTGTGACTGTTGCCAGAGCAATTCTTGACGGTCTATACGTTGGCGTGACCGACGGCGTCGTTTTCTTCGTAAATAACACCGGCGAATACCTGATGCGTGCCGGTGAGTTTGTCTATGTGGCTGACCGTGACACAACGCCGGTAAGTTTGCCGGTAACGCCGGACGTATTGATTGATACCTATCCGAGCGATCTGGCAGATGAAGAGGAGGCGGCGCAGGAAGTCGCCGAGACCATCGCCGCACTGGGTAGTGAGGAGGCGGCCAAGGTCGGATTGAGTTCAGCTGAATCTGTTGCTGCCGCTGGCACTGCCACGGGTGCTGGCGCGGGTACCGGTACTGACAGTGGCACTGGCACTGATACGGGTACCGGTACTGACAGTGGCGCTGGCACTGATACCGGTACCGGTACCGGAAGTGGCACCGGTCCCGGTGGTGGCACCGACACTGGCGCGGATCCCGGTGGTGGTACCGACACTGGCGCTGATACGGGTGGTGACGCCGACACTGACGCTGATACCGGTGATGACACCGACACTGGCACAACAGGAGGCTTTAGTGCGAGGTCTGAAGTGCCGTTGCCCGATCCGCCGCTTGAGACCGGTTTCGGCGATTCACCGCATGATAGCTCGACCGGTGGATTCGATAGCGAACCCGAAACACCGATACAGACCGATACCGGGACTCCCATTACCGATGGACAACCGCCTTTCACGCGTGGCGTCGCGCTGGGCAGCGGCCCGATCTCCGGCGTCAGCACAAATGCATTTACGGCCTCATCTGCGAGCGGGACGCGAACATTCTCGGGCAATGACCTGACCGCATTCCAGGCGCCATTACCCGGTGGCGACACTGACTCGACTTATGCGATTGGAACGGCCGGTATCCGTGACGACGGTTTTGATCCGGTCACCGGTTTTGGCTGGGGCCGCTGGACCGGTGGTACGGCGACTGTGACATCCGGTAGTTCGCCGAGCAATGTGGACCTGAGCGAACAAAGTTTGCACTGGCTGTATGGACCGCAACTCAGTTCGGCACCGTCCGTGCCGATGACGGGTACCGCCAACTTCTCGCTGATTACCGGTAATACCGATCCGACGGATACGCTGGGCAATAGTGGCAGGTTGGGCGACGCGAGTCTGACCGCTAACTTTACGACTGCAACAGTGCAAAGCGAACTATCGTTATCCATCGCCGGCAGTATCTGGGAGGCCAGTGGTAACGGCTCGATTGCAAGCGGGTTATTTAACGGCTTATATAACAGCGTGTCTGTCGGCGGGTCGCCCGGTGGTAACGGCAGCTTTAGCGGCTTCTTTGGGCCACCCGGTAGCAATAGTCTGCCAAACGGTGCCGGACTGACTTACGGTTTAAACGATACACAGGGAGTGTCGGTGTCCGGCGCAGTGGTGTTCGGCCAGCCAACACCATGAACCGTCTGCTGTCGGCCACGCTGGCCACCATCATCATTTCTGGATGCGGCGGCAGTGGCGGAGGCACCCCGACCGAACGGTTATTGCCACCGCCACCGAGCGCCAGCGGCGTGTCGATTACCGGCACTGCAACCAAAGGCCCGCTGGACTCCTCCGACCTCGAATTCTTACCCATCGATGCCTTTGGTGACGTTTCTGGTTCCGCGGTAGTTACTGCGGTCACCGCCGCCGATGGCAGTTTTAGTGCAATCATTCCGCAGGGCAGCGGGGCGCTGTTGGTTCGCAGCAGTGGTGGCAGTTACATCGATGAAGCCGATCGCGAACCGAACCCGGCACTAAAACGCCGTATCACATTGGGCGCCGGCGAGGGCCTGGAGAGTCTGCTGCCACCGGGCACAACCTCGGTGACGATTTCCATCGCCACGCAGGCCCTGCTGGATAAAACACGACGCGAATCAACCGGCGATACTTTCTTACAGCATTTTGCTGCCAATCGCGCACTGGCAGAGGCAGCCTTTGGTTTCGATATTGTCAGCACCGCGCCGGCCAATCCGGTATCACCCGATCCCGGTCTGGCCGAGGCACAACGTCAATACGCGATGGTGCTGGGTGGTCTGGCCAACCTGGTCAGCCGCGTCAGCATCGATGCAGGCTTTCCGGACCCAACCATCGAGACGATCCTGGCTGTGGTGCGGGACTTTTCCGACGGTGAGGTGGACGGTCTGGAAGACGGCACAGTGGTCATGGTCGCGGGCGCTCCTATGGGCGTGTACTCGCTCAATGAGGAAATCACCCGCTTTCGAAACAATAATTTCGACTCTTATTCGAGTACGCCACTGATCGCAGTGGACGAGAGTGTTTTTTCGCAACCTGGTATTCCGATCAACACCACGCCGATGGCGGTGGGGGATTCTTATTCGCTGGATGTCGGTGCGACGCTGACCATCGATGCACCCGGTGTTCTGCTCAATGACACCGACGCCGACGGCGATGCGCTCACGGCTGTTGCCCTGGTAGGACCGGCCAACGCGACCGCGTTTAGCCTCGCGCCGGACGGTTCCTTTACCTATACACACAATGGCAGCAGCCTCGATCCGGACAGCTTTAGCTACACCGCAGGCGATGGCGTTAACGATTCCAACGCCGCCATCGTCACGTTGACATTCACCAATACCGCACCCGTGGCTAGCGACGATGCCGATACAGTGCTCGAAGGTGGAACGCTAAACGGCGCCAGTGTGCTGGATAACGATACCGATGCTGAGGGCAATTCCCTGGTTGCGATATTGGTGACCGGTCCGGTCAACGCGGCAGACTTCTTCCTGGATTCTGATGGTACTTTTTTCTATGCGCACGACGGCGGCGAGACAGCACAAGATCAGTTTAGCTATATCGCTAACGACGGTGTCGATGATTCTGCCCCGGCGAATGTAGTTATCAACATCACTCCGGTCAATGATCCACCCATTGCCCAGGATGACAACATCAATGTTGATCAGGGTGCGACCCAGACAATACTAACTGACGGCGCGATTAGCGTGTTGAACAACGATTCGGATGCCGAAGGCGACGCGCTGACGGCGGCTCTTGTGATTCCGCCAACCAGCGGGCAGCTCACACTGAATCCGGACGGGACCTTTGTCTACTCCCACGACGGCAGTCAGACAGCGACAGACCAGTTTACCTATATGGTTAGTGACGGCATCGCTAATTCCAACGTTGTGCCCGTATTCATTACGGTCAACCCACCCGGCAATACACCACCTGTTGCCATCGACGACAGCCTCAGCGTCGCTCAAGGTGGCATCCAATCGGTCCTCAACTCGGGTCTGGACAGTGTTCTCGATAACGATTTCGATAACGATCAGGATCCCCTAGCCGCGACGCTGGTCGATCCGCCGAATAATGGGCAGCTTACGTTGTTTGCCGATGGCCGGTTCGAGTACCAGCATGACGGTAGTCAGACACAGGGCGATCAGTTCACATACGTGGCCAATGACGGCACCGACGATTCCAACATCGCCACGGTCGATGTCTGTGTCGTTGGTACAAATTCCGGGCTAATCAACAGCTACGACTTTAACGGTGACCTGTCGGACACGTTGGCCAACGGCGTCGATCTGGTTGCATCCGGCGGGGCCGTGGACGTCGGCAGGTATTTCTTTGAACCTAACCAGGGACTAAGGCTTACGCAGGCTTTGCCATGCGTGACTGATTACGCTGTCGAGATTCGGTTTCAGGTCAACGATGAAGTGTTGGAATTCAACAAACTCATCGACTTTCAGGAATTGGCTTCCGATCCCGGTGTATATATTTTCGAAGGGGGCATCAATTTCTTCCCGCAACCCGATGTCGCGGGATTACTCGCGCTCGATACCGATTTCACGGTTGGAATAGCACGCGCTGCCGGTCAGGTTGAGGTCTATCTGGATGGCAACCTGTTGTTCTCTTTTGCAGACGTCGAAAATGTCGCCGTGCCGCTACAGAATGTTTTAAATTTCTTTGTGGACGATTTTGGCACGCTACAGGGCGAATCATTTGCAGGTTCAGTCGACTTCATCCGGATACACAATGACGCGTCAACCTTCGGGACCCAACCAAACGGCAACAATCCGCCTACCGGAATCATTCTAGACAACACCAGTGTTGACGAAGGTCAGCCGATTGACACCATAGTCGGCACGCTTTCGACGATAGACCCTGACTGTTGCGACGCACATATCATTACGTTCGTGCCAGGTCCTGGCAGCGACGACAACGCGCTCTTCCGGCTGACCAGCAGTGCTGGCGTATTTTCATTGCGTACTGCGGCGGTGTTTGACGCGGCACAGACACCAACACTCAGTATTCGCCTGCAGACAGACGACCAGGACAACCAGGGCGACGGGACTTTCCAACAGGCCTTCACGATTACCGTCAATCCATCAGGTGGTGGTAACAGCCCGCCGATCGCTTTGGATATTGACAACTTTACGGTGGTCGAGGGGCAGCCTACAGGAACGACGGTTGGAAACTTTACGACCACCGACCCGGATACCGGCGACACACATATCTATAGCCTCGTCGCCGGTGCCGGCGACACGGACAACGCGCTTTTTGATATTGCTGGCGCAACTTTGATTACCGCTGCCGTTTTGGATTTCCAGCAGGGCCAGATTCGGAGTATTCGTGTTCGGACCGACGATCAAAACGGCGGCACGCTCGATCAGATATTTATCATAGTCGTCGAGCCGGCCGGCAATGTACCCCCCACGGCAATCAATCTGGACAATCTCACGGTCCTCGAAGGCGAGCCTGCCGGGACGCCTGTTGGCACATTGACATCTGCTGACGCCAATCTTGGCGATGTGCACCTTTACACATTGGTGGCAGGCGCCGGTGGTGAAGATAACGCGTTTTTCAGCATCGTCGGTGATGAGTTGCAAACAGCGACCACACTGGATGCCGCACAAACGCCGACATTGAGTGTGCGCATCCGCACCGACGATCAAAACGGCGGTACGTTCGAGGAGTTCTTCCCAATCATCGTTTTGTCGCAGTTGTCGGACAATGCAAACCTGGCAAGCCTAACGCTTCTCAATGTCACGTTGGTTCCGCCCTTCGACCCCAGCACGTTAAACTACACCGCGACAGTGCCATTCACCGTCAGCTCCACCCAGGTGAGCCCGACTTCGGAGAGCGCCGGCGCCACAATTACATTCAACGGCTTTCCCGTAGCCTCAGGAAGTGTCAGTACTCTTGGTCTGGCCGAAGGTGATAACGCGATCACGATAGGCGTTACATCCGAAGACGGGCTGACAACAAACATCTATACCGTCACCATCACCCGCCAGAGCGCCGCGGCGTTTGCCCAATCGGCTTACATCAAGGCGTCCAATACAGGTGCCTCTGATAGATTTGGGTTCTCTGATAATTTTACTCCGACCGCTCTATCGGCCGACGGCAACACGCTCGCGGTCGGCGCATCAGAAGAGGGAAGTGCGGCCACCGGTATCAATGGCAATCAGGGCGATGACAGTGCCAGCGTGGCGGGTGCGGTCTATGTATTTACACGCGTTGGTGGCGTCTGGAGCCAGCAGGCGTATATCAAGGCGTCGAATACCGATGCTCAGGACCGGTTCGGAGAATCTCTTGCGTTGTCCGGCGATGGCGACACACTCGCGGTTGGCGCATCACGGGAGGACAGCGCGGCCACCGGTATCAATGGCGATCAGGGCGATAACAGTGTCGGCTTTGCGGGGGCGGTCTATGCATTTACACGCGTCGGTGGGGCCTGGAGCCAGCAGGCCTATATCAAGGCGTCGAATACCGGTGCTTCAGACTCCTTCGGACGTGCTGTCGCATTATCCAGCGATGGCAGCACACTTGCGGTTGGCGCACCATTGGAGAACAGCGCGGCCACCGGAATCAATGGCGATCAGGGCGATAACAGTGCCGTCTTTGCGGGTGCGGTCTATGCTTTTACACGCGTTGGTGGCGTCTGGAGCCAGCAGGCTTATATCAAGGCGTCGAATACGGATACTGATGACCACTTCGGTGAGCATGTCACGTTATCCGGCGATGGCGACACACTTGCGGTCGGCGCACCAACAGAGGATAGCGTGGCCACCGGTATCAATGGCGATCAGGGCGATAACAGTGCCAGTTCTGCGGGGGCGGTCTATGCATTTACACGCGTTGGTGGCGCCTGGAGCCAGCAGGCTTATATCAAGGCGTCGAATACCGACCCTTCCGACGGCTTCGGAGCATCTGTCGCATTATCCGGCGATGGCGACACACTTGCGGTTGGCGCGACACAAGAGGGCAGCGCGGCAACCGGTATCAATGGCGATCAGAGCGATAACAACGCCACCCATGCGGGTGCGGTCTATGCGTTTACACGCGTTGGTGGCGCCTGGAGCCAGCAGGCCTATATTAAGGCGTCGAATACGGGTGCTCTCGACGGCTTCGGGATCCTCACGTTATCCGGCGATGGCAACACACTGGCGGTCGGCGCAAGAGGAGAGGACAGCGCGGCCACCGGTGTCAATGGCGATCAGGGCGATAACAGTGTCAGCTTTGCGGGGGCGGTCTATGCATTTACACGCGTTGGTGGCGCCTGGAGCCAGCAGTCCTATATCAAGGCGTCGAATACCGATGTTTTCGACGCGTTCGGCGAGTCTCTCGCATTATCCTTCGATGGCGGGACACTCGCCAGCGGCTCGGGAGACGACAGTGCCGCGACCGGGATCAATGGCGATCAGGCCGACAATAGTGCCGATCTGGCCGGTGCCGTTTATGTATTCGAGATACCGCCTGACCCAGCCGACGCGGATCTCGGCACGCTGACACTGAGCGATGTCGCGCTCGATCAAGCGTTCGAGATGGATCAGTTCAACTACACCGCGACGGTGCCGTTTACCACTGACAGCACCATGATTACGCCGACGGCGGTCAACGGTTCTGCGACAATCATGATCAACGGCATGATGGTCGCGTCGGGTCAGAGCATCACGGTTGCACTGGCCGAAGGCACCAACATCATCACCATCACGGTCACTTCCGAAGATGGTTCTACGTCGCAGACTTATACAATTACAATAACGCGCGAGAGCGGAGCATTGTTCGCGCAGTCGGCTTACATCAAGGCATCGAACCCCGATTTTGGTGACAATTTTGCATATCGGACCGCGATATCAACCGACGGCAACACGCTCGCGGTCAGCACCATCCAAGAAGATAGTGCAGCCACCGGTGTGAACGGCGACCAGAGCGACAACAGTGCAGCCTTTGCTGGCGCTGTTTATGTCTTCACGCGTGACGGGTCAGGTATCTGGAGTCAGCAGGCGTACCTCAAGGCATCGAACATCGATGCCCAAGATGCTTTCGGCTACCGTCTTGCCATGTCGGCTGACGGCAATACGTTGGCGGTCGCGTCCCGGATTGAATCGAGTGCAGCCACCGGCATCAATGGCGATGAGTCCGATAACAGCGCGTTTGCCGCGGGCGCTGCCTATGTGTTTGTGCGTGATGGCAGCAGCTGGTTCCAGCAGGCCTATATCAAGGCATCGAACACCGGTCCCGGTGATACGTTTGCGCGCAGCATAGCCTTGTCCAGCGACGGCAACACGATGGCCGTCGGCGCATCGGGCGAAGACAGCGCGGCGGCCGGCATCAACGGCGACCAGAACGACAATAGTGCCACCAACAGCGGTGCGGCCTATGTCTACATACGTAGCGGCGTGGTTTGGACGCAGCAGTCCTATATCAAAGTGTCGAATACGGAAGCGCGCGATAATTTCGGGATGTCTGTCAGTTTGTCCGGTGACGGCAACACGCTGGCAGTCGCTGCAAGTGGTGAAGACAGCGCCGCAACCGGGGTCAATGGCGATCAGTTCGAGAACAACGCGGCCGACAGTGGCGCGATTTATGTGTTTAACCGTGACGGCGTCGACTGGGGTCAACAAGCCTATCTGAAAGCCTCCAATACCGAGGCGGGCGATCTTCTGGGTCAATTTTCCACGATGACGATGTCAGCCGATGGCAACACGCTGGCAGCGGGTTCGCGCTTTGAGGACAGCGCGGCAACCGGCATCGATGGCAATGGCAGCGACAACAGCGCAACCGACAGCGGCGCAGTCTACGTCTACACACGCGATTTGGGTGGCGTGTGGATGCCACCAACGTACATCAAGGCATCGAACACAGACGCCGGTGATGGTTTTGGTCAACGACTAAGTCTTTCTCCCGACGGCACTCGACTTCTGGTTGGTGCACTGAATGAATCCAGCGCCGCACAAGTTATCGATGGTGATCAGTTCGATAACACCGCCGTGTCCGCCGGCGCGGCATATCTGTATACGCAGGCGGCAGGTAGCTGGTCGCAGCAGGCCTATCTGAAATCGTCCAACGCAGAGGAGTTCGATAGGTTTGGTTTTTCGGTTGCGATGGCTGCCGACTCCTTTGTAGTCGGCACCAGGAGCGAAGACGGTGGTGTCGCCGGAATCAATGGTGACCAGGCCAGCAACAACGGTTTCGAGAGCGGGGCGGTGTTCGTGTACGGCATCAACGATGAGCCGTTGCCAGGCAATGACCCACCGCTGGCGCTTAACTTGAGCAGTCAATCGGTCTTGCAGGCTCAGAGCCCGGGCGCAAATGTTGGCACCCTGATAACGGCCGATCCGGACGCTACGGATCAGCAGACCTACACACTGGTGGCCGGCACCGGTGGTGACGACAATGCGTTCTTCCAGATTGCCGGTGATCAGCTGCAGACAGCTACGGTGCTCGATGCATTGCAGACACCGTTGTTGCGGGTGCGGATACGCAGTGATGACGGCAATGGTGGAATCCTCGAGCAGGCATTCCAGATTTCCGTTTTTGCGCCCAACAATGCGCCGACCGACATACTCCTCGATAACCAGAGTGTGCCCGAGTTTGGTCAGCAGGCACCGTTTGCCAACATCACCACCGTGGATCCGGATGTCAACGACGCGCATGTTTACACGCTGGTGCCGGGCCCGGGTGACGAAAACAATGATCTGTTCTTTATCTTCGATTTCGTCCAGCTCGGTGCCGTCGGCGGGCTCGATGCCTCGCAGACACCAACACTCAACGTGCGCCTGCGTGCCGACGATACCCGCGGCGGTGTCATTGAAAAGGCGTTTGTCATCACAGTCGTTGGTACAAATTCCGCGCCAACCGCGCTGTTCATTGACAATTTTGCGGTGACTGAGGGGCAGCCCATAGGAACGACGGTTGGGAACTTTACAACCAACGACCCGGATACCGGTGACACGCATATTTATAGCCTCGTGCCTGGTGTAGGCGACACCGACAACGCTCTGTTTAGTATCAGCGGCGACACTTTGATTACCGCTGCGGTATTGGATTTCCAGCAAAGCCAGATTCGGAGTATTCGTGTACGCACGGACGACCAAAATGGCGGGACGCTTGAGGCAATATTTACAATCGTCGTCGAACCTGCCGGCAATTTCCCGCCCACAGCAATCTTCCTGGACAATCTCATTGTACTTGAGGGGCAGCCGTCCGGGACACTTGTCGGTACGTTAACAACTGCTGATGCCAATCTTGGTGATACGCACATTTACTCCTTGGTGGCGGGTGCCGGTGGTGAGGACAACGTGTTTTTCAGCATCGTCGGCGATGAGTTGCAAACCGCGACCTCGTTTGATGCGGTGCAAACACCAACGCTGAATGTGCGTATCCGAACTGACGATCAAAACGGCGGGACTTTCGATGAGGTCTTCACGATTATCGTCAACACCGTGGCCAACACCAGAACGTGGATCAACCCGCAAAACGGTGATTGGTCCGATCCGAACAACTGGTCGCCGTTCGGCGTGCCACAACCCGGTGACGACGTCGTGATCGACCTGGTTGGTGCCGCGCCGGTCGTTACCCTTTCCAACTTTACTGCGCTTGTGAGGAGCATTAACTGCAGCGAATCGATCATTATCGGGGCTGCCTCGTCGTTGATCGTCCAGGCACCAAGCACCTTGTCGGGCGCCACGACGATGCAAGCGGGGTCATTGTTTGCCGATGGAAGCGCTACGGAGCTGATGATAACCGGCCCGTTTACGATGAACGAGGGGGCCGTTCAGGCGTTGAATGGCGCTCTGTTGTCGATTGCTACGACCAGTCTTCAGGCAAGCCAGGAGTCGTTTACGTGGGTAGCTGATGGGGCGGGGAGTCGATTTGAACTGCCGAACTTGACCACTGCGCAGGTGGCCGGTGCCAGCGGAAACCTGCGCTGGATTATCCAGGCGTCAACCGGCGGGGTAATAAACTTCCCGGCATTGACGACTTTATCAGTACTCGATGACGGAGATCCTGCTGGCAGTGATATCGACGTTTTTGTCTTTGCGCCAGGAAGCCGGGTACAGATGCCCTTGCTCAGCTCGTTCGTCGATGCCGATGCGCCGAGCTTCGAAGATGAAACCTCCTCATTATTTGCGATTGCCGGCGGTGTAATCGAAGTTCCGCTGCTGACTGCGCCGCAGCAGGTCAGCGTAACACTGGATGCCCTCTCCAGCATCGATATCGCGCAAATCACGTCGCTTACCAACAGTGTGCTGAGCGTATTCAGCGGAACGGCTGCATTTCCAAGTCTGGAAACCCTAACCGGGAGCATCGTGCGTGTCGGCAACAGTGGTTTCGCCAGCGTTGACCTGTCCGCCGTCACGTCAATGGATAATGCGGGCGTCGAGGTATTCTTTGGCAGCACCGTTTCGTTGCCCGGCGTGACGAGTTACCTGCTCGATAATCCCGTCTTTGACGACTCAGGTTTCTGGATTGCATTCGACACGGGTAGCCGGCTGGAGTTTCCAAATCTCACGTCAGTACAGGTGGCAGGTGACGGAAACGGCCCGGAGATGTTCATCGACGTCTTTAGTGGCGGCGTCATCGATTTACCTTTGCTGGTCTCGCTTACGGTATTCGATGATGGCGGCCCCCTGGGCAGCGCGATTGAAATGTCCGCAACCGGCGCCGGCAGTCTCATCGATATGCCGGTGTTGGCGACGTTTACCGACAACGATCTGGATCGTCCATCGTTAATTTCGCAGTTCTCGGGCGGCGTCGTTAACTTCCCGGGCACCGCTGTGCTGACGAATGTGTCCGTGTTTGGTGGAAACACTGCGCCAATAGCGGCTGCGGACAACTACTTCGTGGTACAGAGTGGTACGTTGACCGCTGGCATGCAAATGCTACATCGTAATGTGGATGTCATGGGGCGATTGACCGGAGCCTCTGGCGTCAATGTCGAGGGCTTATCTTTCGATGTGACGTTTACAAATGGCACTTGTTTTGGACTCTTCCAGGCCTGTGACGAGCTTGTCGATTTCCAATTCCTGAGCGAATCTTCTGCCATCGCCGCGTCGCAGGCCTTGATGGATCAGGTGTTCCTGGATGTCGCCGAAGGTATGTTTGACACTGATCCATTCCTCACCATTGGCTGCGATGGGTCCGGCATTTCCTGTAACACGCTCGTACCGTACGAGGCCATTCCAGCCAACGCCAACGTGCTGGCTGCCTGGGCGTTCAATTCTTCATCTGAAGCAATCGATCAAGTTCAAGGCAACGTCTTGCGAGGAGTCAATGTCGATTCCACTGGCGAAGCTCGTACCTGGGCATTGTGGTCGCCAAGTGCCCTGGGTGTGCTCGCCAATGACACGGATGTCGAGAACGACCCGCTGACTGCAGAACTGATCGACGATGTCACGGGTGGTACGCTTTCCCTGGCGCCGGATGGTTCGTTCACTTATACGCATGGCGGTGTGGTTGTCGAAGACACATTTACATACCGAGCCTTCGACGGAACAAGCCATTCGTCGGTCGTTACCGTTACGATTTCGATTTTGTAGAATCTGGTTGAAGTAGGGGGTCGTAAGCCGTCGGGGCCGGACCAACGATTGTGCTGCAATGACAGCAGCAAATCCCTTAAAAAAAGGGGTCAGATTACATCTTGGGGGAATGTCTTCTGACTGCGTTATTTGTCACGGGATGTGACGCCCCGTCAGGATTGCATGGCGTGGCTTGGCCGGCCGGAACACTGCCAAGTCATTGTTATGTCTAGTAGAGCCTGATGTTTGGCGCTCAGGTGTTCTGTACGAGCTCTTAGCTGAGCTACACTGGGGCGCTGGGGATAGTCTCAAGCCGGCACGTGATCGGTAAAGGATCCAAAAAATCAGAATCTTGCTCGTTTCGTTAGTCTTGACGTTGGTGTGGCCTGCTTCTTTTTTAGAGGCAGCCGAATCTGTTCGCGTCATTCCTTCAGAAGACGTGACCTCCTTCGTCAGGATTCGTGCCGAACCGAATGCTGCCAGTAACACGATCGGTCAGTTGCGCCCCGGTAATTCAGTGGCGTTCATCGGCGAGTCGGAAGGTTGGTATATCGTTGAACGAAATGGTGCTACCGGTTACGTCAGCCGGGACTGGACCAGAAAAATTAGCGACGGTTCCGAGTCGGTAGCGGGCGACGTAGTTGATAGCGTTGTGCGATCTGAAGCCGCGCAAATTATTGCTTCAGAAGACGTAGATACTTTTGTCAGAATTCGCGCCGAGGCCAACACGGCTAGTGCGACAATCGGCCGGCTGCAGCCGGGTAATTCATTGCCATTGATCGGCGAGATCGACGGCTGGTACCTCGTTGAACGCAACGGTGCCACGGGTTACGTCAGCCGTGACTGGACCAGGAAAACCGGCGGAGTAGCGGAGTCGGCACAAATTGAGAGTGAGGTTCACGCGGCCGAGTCTGCGCCGCCGACACCACCGACTGAGTCAGAGCCTGCACCACTTGATCCCGGCGAACTGACGGAGGCTTCGGCGTTGCTCGATGCGGATCGCCCGGAAGAGGCTTACGCATTGTTGTCGAAACTGGAGACGCGGTGGTCGGGGACTACTGAATTTGATTATTTGTTCGGTGTGGCCGCATTGGACAGTGGCAAAGCGGGTGAGGCGATATTCGCACTCGAGCGAGTAGTTCGTTCGCTGCCTGCTTTTGTTGGCGCACGTATGGAATTAGCCAGTGCGTTGTACGAAGTGGGCGAACACGAACGTGCGCGCCAGGAATTTACGGCTTTGCTCAATGAAGACCCGCCCGAAGAAGTACGCGGTGTGATCACCCGTTATCTGGATGCGCTAACAGAACCAGACACTGAAACAGACCGGGCGCGGAAACTGTTATATGCCGCTGCTGTCGGTGGCTATGATAGTAACGCCAATGGCGCGGCCGATATCAATGATTTCCTGGGCTTCACCCTCGAACCAAACAGCAGCGAGACTGGCAGCGCCTTTGCCGAAGCGCAGTTTGGCGGCTTGCTCAGAAATCCCGTGAACCCGACGCTCGAGTTCTCTTTGCAGGGTGGGATCAGACACCGTCATTACCCGTCAGCGGATTTTGCTAGTCACAGTCTTGCCAATACCGCGGTCGCCTTAGGTTTCAAGAGTGGCGCCAATAATTTCATTACCGGAGTAGGTGCGTATTGGTCGGCACTGGATGGCAGTTTTAATGAGCGCAGCGTGACGTTGGATCTGGGCTGGCAACGCACACTACAAAAAAACACGCTACAACTTGCTTTACGGGCCGGACCGGTGCGCTTCAGTGACGCGCAGAAGGTTCGCGACGTCGATCGTGTTCTCTACACACTGACATTGCGCCAACCTCTGCAGAGCGGCAACGGTGAATTTGATTGGGTAGCCATCGGTGGACGGGACCGGTCGGCGGACGACAACTCGGCATATGGCAACACCCGTTTCGGTGGGCGCTTTGCTGGCAGGTGGAAGGCGTTTGGCAACGATCTCAGCTTCAGTCTGGGTTTTCTAAAGATTCCATACGACGGTGACCAGCTTTTTTACGGCATTGATCGCGATGATCAGCAAATAACAACGGGCATATCGATGGAGATGGAGGACAAGCCCTTCCGTGGCTGGACGTTTGTGCCAAATCTGCGGTACGTGAACAACGATTCCAATGTCACGATTTTCGACTATGACCGTATCGAGATCGGTGCATTGTTCAGGACGACACGATGATGTTGCGTATAGCCATAGTCGCATTTGTGCTGTTGATGCAAATCATGCCTGTGTGGGCGGCAAACGACAGCGGCCAGGTGTTGTTTGTAGCCGGTCGTGTCACGGCCGAACGTGACGACATCGTGGTCCTGAAAAAAGCTGACCGGGTCTTTGAGAAAGATGTGATCGTCACGGCGGACCGTTCGCGTGGCCAGCTGCTCATGAAAGACGGTGCGAAGATCGCTTTGCGTCCCGAGACCCGCTTTTTGATCGAAGAGTATTTTCAGGCCGGCGACGAACTTGAACAACCGGACGGCTCGATCATTGTGGCCGCGCAAGACAGCGCTGTTACTGAGCTGGTCAAGGGTGGTTTCCGCACTATTACTGGCGCGATTGGCAGAGACAATCCCGACGCTTACGTCGTGGATACTCCAGCTGCGACCTTGGGCATACGCGGAACCCATTACAACACTGTGTGGTGCGCCGGGGATTGCAGACCGCCACCAGGCGTCACCGTAACCGCACCCATACTGGATGGTCTTTATCTTGGTGTCGTCGAGGGTGCCCTTGTCGTTGCAAACAACACAGGTGAATATCTGGTAACCGCCGGTGAGTTTGTCTATGTACGCGACCGCGATACGCCACCGGTCCGTCTGCGTGAGAAGCCAATTCCTTTGATTGACACATTTCCAACGCTGACCACCGAGCGTTTTGAGCCGCTGGAATTTCCCCCGCCGCCCGGGATTGAAGTCCCCGATGGTTTTCCGCTGGGACCGGATGGGCCGATACTCGTCGTACCCAAGATAAATATAACCGGTGCCAGTGGTTTTCGGCCTGTCACATTAGCGAGCGGGCCGATTTCCGGTAGTGCACCAACAGCGTTTGCAGCTTCATCCGCACTGAGTCAGGGCACGTTGTCCGGCAACGAACTCATCGATTTTCTGGCGCCGTTCCCCGGGGCGAGCGATAACGCGTCTTACGCCATTGGTACGTCGAGCACCAGTAATATTGGTTTCGATCCGGTCACCGGTCTTGGCTGGGGTCGCTGGTCGGGTGGTTTGGCAAACGTGACACCGGCCGGTAGCTCAGCCATCAATGCAGACCTCAGTTCGCAAAGTCTGCATTGGGTGTACGGACGCGAGCTTGATGTCAGACCTGCCATGCCGAGCACCGGGACAGCAAGTTTTACACTCCTTGCCGGCAATACCCAACCGACCGATACATTGGGAAACACCGGCGTGCTGGGTAATGCGAGTCTGTTTGCCAACTTTACGACAGCAACTGTAGATAGCGAATTGTTGCTGGTCGTCGGTGGCCGCGACTGGCAGGCCAGCGGCAGCGGCTCGATAACAAGTAACTTGTTCGATGGCGTATACGACTCCGTGGTGGTTGGCGGGCAGACCGGTGGCAGCGGCAACTTCGGCGGTTTCTTTGCCGCGCCGGGCAGCAACAGTCTGCCAAGCGGTGCCGGGCTGACCTACGGTTTAAGTGACGGGCAGGATGTATCGGTATCCGGCGCCGTAGTATTTGGACAACCGAACCCATGAGAATTAATAAAAAAATCTGCCGTGTGTTTTGTGTCGCGCTTGTCGTGTCGATAGTGTCGGCGTGTGGTGGTGGCGGCAGCGGTGGTGACATCGCTGCGCCCGTTAACGAAGCACCAGTACCACCGGTTATCAGCAACGTGACGGTTAGCGGCATGGTCAGCAAAGGGCCACTGGACAGCGCCGACGTCGATTTCATACCGATCGATGCCTTTGGAGCGGTCGCCGGTGACCCGATTGCAAGCACCACGACCGCCGCCGACGGCAGTTTCACAGCGACCATTCCACAAGGTAGTGGTGCGTTGCTGATTCGCACCAGCGGCGGTGCCTACGTCGATGAAGCCGATCCGGAACCGGACCCCGCACTGAGACGTCGTATCGTTCTCGGTCCGGGAGAGGGTCTGGAGAGTCTGTTACCGCCGGGCACTACGTCGGTAACCGTGTCCATTGCCACCCAGGCACTGCTGGACAAGACCCGGCGCGAGACGCTGGGCGGCACCTTTTTGCAACAGTTTGCGGCCAATCGTGAACTGGCGAGCGGTGCTTTTGGTTTCGATATTCTTACGACAATGCCGACCGACACGATTTCCCCCGATCAGGCATCTGCTCTGGAGCAACGCGAGTATGCGATGGTACTCGGTGGACTGGCCAATCTGGTCAATCGCGTCAGCCTCAACGCAGGGTTGCTCGCACCGAATATTGAGACAATTCTTGCCGTGGCTACGGATTTCTCCGACGGTCGCATCGACGGGATGGTTGACGGGGCACCTGTACTGGTCGGCGGTTCTCCAATAGTTGTGTTGTCACTCAATGAAGAAATCGCACGATTCCGCAATAACAATTTTCCGGCCTATTCCAGTACGGCAGTGGTTACCGTAAACGAGGATGTTTTTTCTCAGATCGGCGTACCGATTAACAATTTACCGCTAGCGGTTGCCGACCTGTTTAGCCTTAGTGTCGGCGGCACGTTGTCAGTCGCAGCGCCTGGTGTGCTGGGCAACGATAGCGATGCTGATGGCAACCCGCTCACAGCCGAACTTGTAGGATCGGGTCCGGCCAGCGCGGCAAGCTTCAATCTTTCCTCTGATGGATCTTTCACTTACATCCACGACGGTAGTGGCATCGGCACAGACAGCTTCATGTATAACGCCAGCGACGGTCCAGGAGATTCAAACGTCGTCACCGTGACGCTCGATATTAACAATAGACCACCGGTCGTAAACGACGATGTGGCGACCGTTGCCGAGGGTGGAACCATCGTGTCAGCCAGTGTGTTGCTGAACGACGTGGATGACGAAGTCTTGACTGCGATGGTGGTCGATTTGCCAGTCAATGGTCAGCTGACGTTTAACTCTGATGGGACCTACGAATATACGCATAATGGCAGCGAGACCAGCACCGACCGGTTTAGCTACGTGGCCAATGATGGCATCGTAAACTCCAATACTGCAGAGGTCGTGATCACCGTTACGCCGGTCAACGACCCACCGGTTGCGATAAACGATTCGGCGACCGTCGAGCGCGGTTCCACGTTCAGCATATTAAGCACTGGTGCGAGCTCGGTTCTGGCGAATGATAACGATGCAGAAAACGATTCCCTAACGGCGCGGCTGATTGATCTTCCGGCGCACGGCCAGGTTGTTTTGCGAGCGGACGGAACGATTGACTATGTTCACAACGGCGATCTGGCCATTTCTGACAGTTTTGGTTACGTGGCCAATGACGGTAGCGATGACTCGGCAGTTGCAACGGTCAACATCACTGTGACTAACGCAATGCCACGGTTGACCGGTGATTGCGTAGTCGTTACGGAAGGCGGAACAGCAACTGCAGTCAACGATCCAAACTGCGTCGGCCGTGCAGCGAATGTTGCCCTTCAAACATTAGCCGGGACAGCCCCCGGGTCAACACCGATGTTTTTCGGCACGACCGGTAGTCTGGTTGTCAGCAATTCTCCATTATCGGTCGCGCCTGATCAGCTACAAAGTGATGACAGCGTTTTTCTTATACCGGAGTTGTTGGCGCAGTCGCTGCCGATACCTGTTGTATTAGATACGACCGGTTCGGGCAATTTCGGAACGACCGGTGTGCCGGCGAGTGCGGCCTGCTTACCGATCAATACACGCGTATCAAGTGGCCTAATGCATGCCGATCGCGAAGTTGCCAATCCGGCCGATGTCGTATGGAATGGCGGTGTATCGTTCGCCAATCCACTGATTGGTCTGATACACGACGCATTCCATCTGGCCGATACCGACGCGCTCCTGGGGTTGCCAAACACGAATTATCCGATTGTTGTGGAGGTCGAGCGCGGTATCAGCTTTGACGGGGGTCCGGGTGGCGATTCGCTGACCATCGGGGCAGATCGGCTCAGCATCTCCGCGGTCGATCTTCGATTGGACGCAGGTGATCCCGAACGCGATGTTGCGCGGATGATCTTCGCGGAACCGAATTTCGCATCGTTGTCAGTGCTGGGCACCTTTAATAATTTCGGCGACGGTCTGCCTGCCGATCAGATGGTGTTCCAGCCACAGATCGATATTGAGGGTACCCTGCCGGCCGGTGCAGTGCCTGAAGACAGACCGATGCGGGTAGTAGACCGTTATGTTGCTGTTATTGCTCTGACAGCCGGCACACACCAGTTCTTCTTAAGCGCCGATGGCCTTGACTTACGTGCCGATGCCGCGGACATACAGTTGGGAACGCCAGTCGCCCTGAATTCTTCCGGGAGCGGCGTCGACCTGTCGCTCGTTCTGACCGACCCGGGTGATTATCAGTTCTCACTGGCAGGCGCGAACCTGATCGTGAACGGGCCATTGAACGCATCTGTGCTGGACAATGACTTGGATCTGGAATCGGATCCATTAGTCGTGACCCAAATTACCACAGCACCTCAAAACGGAAGCGTTACACTCAATCCGGATGGCACTTTTGTTTACGCCCACGATGGCAGCGAGACAACCAGCGATTCATTTAGCTACGAAGTAACCGACGGCACCCATACGGTTGCAGGAACCACCGTCGTCAGAGTGCTGTCACTGGACGACGCTCCGATCGCAGTTTCTGACACTATTACCGTCGACGAGGGCGGCAGCGCCACCGTGCTCGATGATGGCATGAGCAGCGTATTGGACAACGACTTCGACGCTGAGAATGATACTGTCTTTGTAGAATTGGAATTGATCGGCGCGCCGGCAAGTGCGTCCAGTTTTGCTCTCAACCTGGACGGCACATTTGAATATATTCATGACGGCAGCAATTCCAGTTCGGACGAGTTCATCTATCTCGTGCAATCCGGGTCGCTTCCGGCCCAGTTGTCCTGTTATGCGCGGGTCGGGATCAATGTCAACCTGGTCAATGATCCGCCGACCACGAGTGGCATTTCGGATATCTCAATTTTCGAAGTAGTTCCGCCTGTAGTCATTGATTTGAATGCGGCGTTCGATGACGAAGAAGATCCTGATTCGGCGTTGTTGTATCAGCTCGTTGGTAATACTCTCCCCGGGTTGTTTAGCGAAATTACAATAGACAACGGACTCATGCGGTTCACTATCAGCGGCGCCTCCGGCGTGAGTACCCTGACAGTGCGCGCGACGGATACCGGTGGCGCATTTGTCGAGACGAGTTTTAATTTCGACGTGTTCTCAGGACAACCCTAGTCATAGTAGGCTCGTGTTGCCCTCTGAGTGGGCTGGCGCCAAATGTCTGGCAAATCCGATCTCGGAAGGGTGCGCGCGCTGCCCAATGACCTTACAATACACGGCAGTGATGTGAGGTCAGCCTATGCCCGACAGACGACGTGACAACCGCATAGATGTGCAAATGACTTTCTTGCTGACCGATCCGGAAAGCAAGACCGAGTGGCGTTGCAAAACACTGGATATGTCGCCAACCGGCATATTGTTTGAAGTCGAGACGGGCCAGGGACCGCCAATCGGCACAATGGTAAACGTTTTAGTTCGCGGTCCGGCCCAGGACGACTGGGCTCACATCAATATGCGTACAATGCGTGTCGTGCGGATTGGCGAAAACCAGACCGGACTCGAGTACGCCTGAACCCACTCCGAGTCCCGTAGGGGCTAAGAGACGTCGGCGGTTTCAGCCTGCGATCCATCAATCGGCTTCGCGCGCAGCAGTGCGATCGCATTTTTTATAGCAAACTGCTCTCCTGAGTACCCACTGACAAAACGCCCGCCGCGAATTTCGCCACGCGCTTCCAATCGCCAGTAGATTCGCAGCAATTCACGCCAAGGCGGCAGAAAACGTTCCTGCTCCAGCGCTTTTCTAAACAACACTCCGTGCCGGTCCAGAAGTTTTCTTGCGATATGTTCCACCGCATCCCGCCGCGTATCTTCGTCATCCGCCGGCTTTCGTAACAGTGACCAGCGGCCGGCATCTTCCAGTGAGAGATGACGGCGTCCGTCGGCAAGTCGTGGGCGACGCATCGCCAATGAACGAATGCCGGCGAAACTATCCGAGCTGACCAGACCCCACGCAGCCAGCTCTGCCATCGCCGTGCGAACCTCACGTTGCGTCAGGCCGGTATCGAGTACAAGGTCACTAAAAAACAATGCCCCGCGTTCATCGAGCATTGTGTGAATTTGCTCGCCTGCCGCACTGAGTTCTATTTGCTCCAGTTCCGGGGGTGCGCCAAAGACTCGCCAATGCGGTGCGTGTGCTCTTTCAATCAGTGTAATCGGGGTGTTGCGTACCGGCCTTGTACGTTTACCAGCCTTGCCGTTTTTTGCGCCGAGCCGCATCCAGATAAATCGTCCGGCCGAGCACAATTGATCGAGCATGTCGGGTCTGTAGCCGGCAATTCTTGCCGGAAGGATTTCGTTTTCCCACGCCGCTACCGGTGCGGCAAAACCCTCAAACTGTTCGAGTACCGCTTGCAATGCGGCCAGACCCTCACGCGGCTGATGACCCAGGCCTTGCCATGTCCTGGTGAAGCGCGCATAAGCAGCCATCGAAACCGGTTCAACGGCTTTGCGCATTCTCTTGATGGTGTAGCGATGAATGCGGGCGAGCAGACGTCGATCGCACCATTCCAGTTCGCCGTCAGGTGAACCGGTAAACCGGCCACGCACCGCAAAGCCTTCGTTTTCGAGTGCGAGTAGTGTTTGATCAATGCAGTCGGTTGTGATGCCTAAGGGTGCGGCAAGGGCATTGACTGTTACCGGTCCCAGTCCTTCCAGACGACTGCGGATGATATCCCCCAGTGCCTTGTCCGGATCAGTCTGTTTGTTGCCAATAGCAATTAGCGGCGGAGTGCATTGGGCGTCGGGCAGGATCGTCTGCATTTCATTTAAACGTTCTGCGCTGACCCAAAGCGCTGAGCTACTGTCTGTTCGTAGCACGGTGGCGCGCCCATCCTGTTTGAGTTGATCGAACAGGTGCTGCCAACCGAACTCAAAGTGTTTTTCGGGTTCCCTCTGCTCGGAGCAAGCCTCTTTTTCGCCAATAAAACCAAGCACATACAAGGCATCATGTAATTCATCCGCCGTACGTGGGTCCGGCCAGGCCTGTGCTTGGACTTCGGCAATGGCGTCACTGTCCAGACGACCCAGCTTTGATGCGTCTTCGGGGTCATTAAACCGCTGCGACCTCACTGCCAGGGTCCGCCGTTCTTCTGCGGGCACATCGTCGAGGAAGGCATACGGTCTGGCACTGATAATGCCGGCCGACAACGGCGATGGACCGGTGAGATCGCGACACTCTACGGTAATGTCACCGTCTTCAAGACGCCTCAGTATGCGCTCCAAGCCGTCGATGTCCATTGTCTCGGTAAGGCAATCCGCAATAGTCTGATTAACCAGCGGGTGATCCGGTATTTCGCGTTTGCCCGGAATATTTTCCAGGCATGCGAGTTGATCGGGAAACACCAATGCCACGAGATCTTCGGCGTCACTGCGTTGCCACTGTGGCGGTACCCGTTTACCGTTGCGGTTGCGGCGCACGGCCAAAGCAATCGTTGCATTCCAACGCCAGCGCGCACCGAACATCGGCGCATCCAATAATGCCTGGATCAGGATATCTCGTGCTGATGTGCTCTTCAGGTAATCGGCGACCTCTTCCAGCGGAAAACTATGCGTCGGACCGAGTGAAAGGACAAGTGAGTCTTCCAGTGCTGCAGCCTGTAACTCAAAATTGAATTTGCGGCAAAAACGCTTACGTAGGGCCAGACCCCAGGCCCTGTTGGCACGCGAGCCAAAGGGAGCGTGGATAACAAAATGCATGTCCCCGGCGTCATCGAAAAAACGCTCGAACACCAGCCGTTTTTGCGTGGGCACCAGTCCAAGCGCCGCCTTGGCAGAAGCGAGGTAATCGACGAGTTGCTGCGCGGCGTCCTTGGCCAGTTCCAGTTCCTGCTCCAGCCATTGCACCGCGCCTTCGTTTCCAGCGTCGAGCAACGTGTCGATTTTTCCACGCAGATCCGACACGGCTAACGACAATTCATCAGAACGACCCGGTGCCTCGCCAACCCAAAACGGCAAGTTGGGTGGCTGCCCGTGTGCGTCGGTCACATAGACCTTGCCGGTTTCGACCTTTGTGATTTGGTAGGACATGTTACCCAACTGGAAAATATCTCCCGGCAGGCTCTCAAACGCGAAGTCCTCACCCAGATTTCCTATCCGGGTGTTTTCCGGCTGCAATATGACTTCGTATTCGAACTGATCAGGAATTGCACCGCCGTTGGTCATTGCAACCAGTCGGGCACCACGTCGTGGCCGCAAACGGCCGTTTACCGCATCATGATGTATGTGTGCACCACGCCGCCCGCGCCGGGTCGAGAAACCCTGTGCCAGCATTTCGACGACGTGATCGAACTCCTTCCGCTGCAGGGTGCGGTAAGGCCAAGCCCGACGCAAAGAATTCCACAAAGCGTCGCTTTCCCACTCAGTACCGGCGACCTCGGCGACCAGTTGTTGGGCAAATACATCCATCGGTTTTTCCGGGATGCAGATGCGATCGAGTTCGCCTCGTGCAACGCAGCCTTTGATTGCTGTGCATTCGACCAGATCATCCAGTGACAGCGGAAACAATCGTCCTTTCGGTGTTGCACCAACAGCATGACCGGAACGACCAACGCGCTGCACAAAAGCCGAGATGGAACGCGGCGAACCCATTTGACAGACCAGGTCAACATCACCGATATCGATACCCAATTCAAGTGATGCTGTTGCAACCAATGCTTTAAGTTGACCGGCCTTAAGTTTTTGCTCGGCGCGCAACCGATGTCGCCGCGACAGACTGCCATGATGTGCCGTTACATTTTCTTCGCCAATACGTTCGGCCAGATGACGCGCTGCGCGCTCGGCCAGTCGCCGCGTATTCACGAAAATCAGTGTAGTTTGATGGCTTTCGATCAATTCGGTAAGTCGGTCGTAAGTCTCTGTCCACTCTTCGTTCGACATGATGGTTGCAAGAGGCGAACGTGGCAGTTCCAAAGCGATATCGGGTTTTTGCTGTTCACCAGGATTTGCACTCTCTGTAGCAGCGTCAGCAAAGACCCGCGTGGTATCGACGATCTCACACGGTTCGTCGCGGTCGCCTACCAGAAAACGTGCCATGGCATCGACCGGTTTTTGCGTGGCCGACAGACCTATGCGGGCAAGCCGGTGCGGTGTCAGCGCAGCCAGGCGTTCCAGACTTAGACTGAGATGTGCGCCGCGTTTGTTTCCCGCGATAGCATGGATTTCGTCCACGATTACAGTGCGCACTGTTGACAACATCTTTCTGCCCGACTTTGAGGTCAGAAGGATGTAAATCGATTCCGGCGTGGTGACCAGTATATGCGGTGGTGTGCGGGCAGCTTTTTGCCGTTCGTGTGCGGGCGTGTCGCCGGTGCGTACCCATGCGCGAATTTCCACATCACCGGGGGCACATTTCAAGAACAGTTTTTCGCGTATGCCTTCGAGGGGCTGCTGCAGGTTTTTTTGGATGTCGTTCGACAAGGCTTTGAGTGGCGAGATATACAGAACGCGTGTTTCATCCGGTAAACCGCGTTCCAGCCCTTCTCGAACCAGATCATCGATCGCCGCGAGGAATGCAGCCAGGGTTTTGCCCGAGCCAGTAGGCGCGGCCAGCAGCGTATGCCGCCGCACACCGATGTGCGGCCATGCGCGCTGCTGAACTTCGGTCGGAGTGCCCAACGCTTCGCTGAACCACTCGGCAACGGCGGGATGAAAACTGTCCAGACTCATACGCCTAAGCATAGCTTAGACTGGATAAATATACAGTTCCTGAATCCTGCCTACCCCGGGCGATTTGCGTGTATTGATGATCGCCAATTGTTCTATAGTGGCGTCAACGCGTTCAGGGGGGACCGAAATGAACTGGAAAATCATTCTGATAGGGGGCGTGGCCTACTACGTGACCATCTTTGTATTGAGCTTCATATCGGGCCAGGTTGTCCATGAGGGCATCCTCGATCCTGCATACCGGGCCACGACGGAGTTCTGGCGACCCGAGCTGAACCAGGACCCGCCCGACATGGCGGCACTGATGCCCATGTGGATTTTCAATGGTCTCGTAGGCGCATTTGTCGTGGCTGCGATATACACCTGGATACGACCCGCATTTCATGGTCCGGCCTGGCGACGCGGTCTGACCTACGGACTGATACTGAGTCTCCTGGGTTCAACTTTCTCGCTTGGATATTCAGGTGTGTTTAACCTGCCGGGCGAAATCTGGTTTTGGTGGACGATTGAAATGGCGGTGTTGTTCATTGTTGGTGCGACGGTGCTGGGTCTAGTGGCAGAAAAACTGGCGCCTGAATAATGATTTTTTCGTTCTGGCATATCGATCGTTCCTAGTCGGTCTGCATGGAAAGACGACGCCGCGGTGACTAAAACAAAGCGTCGTGCTCCCTTGTGGTTTTTGCCCGCGCCGATTAGCGGGGTTCTGGGCTTCATACTATTCGCTTTGAACCTGACTTTCTGGTGCATACCCTTTTATCTGGTAGGCATTCTAAAACTTCTGGTGCCGATTACGTCATGGCGGAGACGCTGCGTCCGTTGGCTCGAGGTACTGGGCGAGTCGTGGATCTATTTCAACGGGCTTCTCGAGCGACTCATGCACGGGATGGAATGGGACGTTGACGGTCTTGATGAACTGCGACGTCGTGACTGGTACCTGATAAGCGTTAATCATCAAAACTGGGTTGATGTGTTCGTTCTGCAGTGTGTTTTTAATCGACGCATTCCCTTTCTAAAGTTCTTTTTGAAAAAACAACTTATCTGGGTGCCGTTATTCGGCTTCGCCTGGTGGGCGCTCGATTTGCCATTTATGGAACGTTACTCACGCGAGAAACTCAAGAAACATCCCGAACTTAAGGGCAAGGATCTGGAGACAACGCGACGGGCCTGCCAACACTTTAGTGAGGTACCGACGTCGCTGATCAATTTCCTGGAGGGCACGCGTTTTACGCCAGCTAAGCATACCGCACAGGAATCACCTTACCGTCACCTGTTAAAACCGAAGGCGGGTGGTCTCGCATTCGCGCTGGCAGCAATGGGTGAGACGATGCACAAGCTGTTGGATGTGACCATTGTCTATCCGCATCGAGACGTGACTTTTTGGCAGCTGCTGTCCGGTGGTATACCCAAGGTAACGGTACGGGTTCGAGAGCAGGAGATTCCTGCTGAGTTTTTCGAGGGGGACTATCTCAATGACGAGGAATTTCGTGGGCGTTTTCAGACCTGGGTGAGCGACCTGTGGCGGGCCAAAGACGAATTGATCGTGGAGCTTGTCGCCTGATCTCAGTCGTTGTTAAGTTTGCGCAACGAGTAGTTTGTGTAACCCGGCGGATAATCTGGTAGCTGCCCCCAGACGTCATATCCATTTTTTAAATAGAAATCCAGCGCCTGAAAATCTGTGGTGCCCAGGTGAAAACCAACCACATTGTATGGTCTGGCCATGTCTTCGATCTGAGCCAGCAACCTGCTGCCTACATCATGACCCCGATGGTTTTCGTGTACCCATAAAAGGTCGACGTAAAGCCATCCCCAGCTCACCCGTCCCGTCACACCGCCGACGATATTGTTGCCATCATCGCGTGCAAATATAGCTAACTTTTGATCTGGACCCTCTTCCGCCCGAGATCGGTTATAGGCGCGCAAATGCTTGCGGACTATGGCGACATCGTCATCTCTGGGCGACTCGGTAGATTCGTATTTCAGCGTCATTGTCAGGCCAGTGTCGCGCTGGCGCGCATCAAACCCACCAGTGATTTGGCATCGCGAATCTTGCCATTTTGCGCCCAGGTCATCGCTTTATCCCACGGTATCCAGTGTGCTTCGAGAACTTCGTCTGCATCGTTGCTGGACTCGACAATTTTTAGCTGTCGTGCGAGATACAGATATATAACCTCCGAGAATACGCCTGGCGAGCTCAATATTTCGCCCAGTCCCTCCCACTTGGCTGCCAGCACACCGGCTTCGTCGGCCAATTCACGCCGCGCGGTTTCCAACGGCGGTTCCTCGTTGTCGATTTTTCCAGCTGGCAATTCCCAAAGATAACCATCGGCAATATGCCGGTACTGGTGCAGCAGACAGACCTGCAGTTCGTCATTTAGTGCCACAACTGCGGCCCCACCTGGATGGCTGATGATTTCCATCTCCAGTTCGGTGCCATTGGGTAAGGTAACCGCTTCCAAATCGAGATCGACGATGCGGCCGGTATAGATCTTGCGACGACGTTCAGTCATCGTTGCGGCCTCGTAACAGATTGGCCGGTGCGTATTGATCGGTAAGCACTCGTGCCTTGCCCCGCCAGTCTTTGCCGCGATCCAATGCGAGAATCTGTTCCAGATCGATGTCAAAGCGGGCCAGATTAGCCTCCACCAGCGCGATGTTGCTCTTAAGCGTCCCTGGCGAGGGAAGACCGTTCTTGGCCGCAACAATAACCCGGTTGCTGAATCGTCGTCGCAGATTGAGAAAGTCTCCGAAGACACTTTCGTAAGTGGCGGACTCGCTGTTGTACAGGCGGCTGGAAGAAAAAGTGTTCGCTACCAACACGCCTTGGTTCGTTAACAACTGGCGGCACTCCTCCAGGAATTCGGCAGTCATCAGGTGCTCTGGAATGTAGTCGCCATCGAATGCATCGACAAGAATATAGTCGTAGCGAGCGCCATTACGCAACGCACGTCGGGCGTAAACCCGGCCATCCTGCGCAAACACGCGAGTTCCTGCGCGTTCAGCGAAATTGAAATAGTTTCGTGCAACTTCTATCACGGCCGGATCGATTTCGACCGCGTCGATGCTAATGCCCGGATACAACCGGGCGAACACATTGGCAATAGTGCCACCACCCAAACCCACCAGTAGTACCCGTTTCGGTGCGGGATTGATCAACAAGCCACCAAAAGCAACTGGTGTGTAGGGCAAAACGAGCCGATCCGGTTCGTCTGGATCGATGCATGATTGCCGGCTTTCCCGTCGCCGCACTGTAAAACGCAAACACCGTATGTCGCCGTCCTCAAACACCTCGATATTGCGATAAAGTGATTTCTCGGTGTGGAGGATCACCTCTGCGGCGAGACTTCCGGTCAGACCCAACAACAAAACCGCTATACAGCAACGGATCATGGGATTAGTGTCCGGCGGCCTGCGCCAGCGGCGACGACTCCGCAAAGAATTAGTGCTGCGAATATCGCGACGAGTATTTGATTAACTTCAAAATACAAGACAAGGTAAAAAGAGGTAAGTAGCGTGCCTAACGCACTGCCAATCGTAGAAACAAAATACAGCTTACCAGCTACATGACCGCTCTGGTCGCGATGTTCCACGAGTAGACGTACGGCATATGGCGAAATCATTCCCAGTGCTACCGTTGGCAGGAAAAACAACACTAGCGAGGCAACTAGTGAGCCATAACGGGGGTCTTCGATATGTTCGAACACGATGTCCATGAAATCGTTCCCGAAAAACAGCAAGGGCAGAACTGCGGCCGCAGAGAACAAGAACAAAGAGCCGAATCGAAGCAGGGATGGGTTGCGCAAAGAGAAACGACCACCCAGCAGATAGCCGATTGATAGTGCCAGCATGAAAACGGTGATCAGGCTGCCCCACACGTAGATGCTGTTGCCAAAGTAGGGTGCGAGTATGCGTCCACCGAGCAACTCGATAGCCATAATGCTAAAGCCTGCGCAAAACACCAGAAAGAACAATAGTCCCGCAGCCACCCGAACTGATCCAATACTGCTGAAGCGCGAACACTATCACGAGTCACGGTACCGTTGTGGCCACAGGTATGGTAGATAGGTTAAATGCTCAGAAAATACGAAAATCACGTGCCGCAACTGGGTGAACGCGTTTATGTGGATGAGAGCGCGAGACTCATCGGTCGCGTGCGATGTGGTGACGATGTATCAGTCTGGCCCATGGTCGTCGCGCGCGGCGACGTGAACGAAATAATCATCGGTGACCGAAGCAACATTCAGGATGGCAGTGTATTGCATGTGACGCACGATGGCCCATACACGCCGGGCGGAATAGCATTGGTGATCGGTACAGACGTAACTGTCGGTCATAAGGTAATGCTGCATGCCTGCACGATATCTGATCGGTGCCTAATCGGTATGGGTGCAATCGTCATGGATGGTGTGGCAGTCGAAGCGGAAGTGATGATTGGTGCCGGTAGTCTGGTGACACCCGGGAAAAGGCTAAAGTCTCAGTCGCTTTATCGCGGTAGCCCGGCTCGCCGTATACGTGAGCTGACAGAGGAGGAAATCGGGCAACTAGACTACTCGGCACAACATTACGTGAAGCTTAAGAACCGCTATCTCGCTTCCGCTTAGACGGGCGGGCAGCAATGAGCATGGCCGTTTCGGGCCATACGCCACGCCAGATATGAAACGATTCCGCCGCCTGTTCAACCAGCATCCCCCAGCCATCGGTTACCGACTGGGCACCCTGTCGTTGCGCCCATACCATGAAGGGCGTTTCCCGACGTCCGTACATCACGTCATAACAATCTGCGTTTCTCACTACGCTCCCGTCGAAAATTGGCGTTGTATTTTTCAGGCCAGCAGCAGTCGCGTGAATGATCAGATCAAAATCTGCGGTCAGTTTGTTCAGTCGGCACGCATGGATCTCTACAAGGCCGGCGAAAGATTCCACGAGCTTCAGAGCGCTGGCGTACGTACGATTTGCGATGGTTAGTGAGCCGATCTTCTGTTCAGCCAAAGGTGCAATTACGCCACGCGCTGCACCACCGGCACCGAGTAGCAGTAAACGCGCGCCCTCCAGGCGGATACCCAAATTGCGGACCAGATCACGTACCAAACCGGTTCCATCAGTATTGTCGCCCGCAATACCGCCATGTTTGTCTACGCTGAGGATGTTTACTGCACCGGCCTTTCGGGCACGCATGCCGACCCTATCGGCAAGCAGAAAGGCCTTTTTCTTGTGCGGCACAGTAACGTTAAGGCCAAGCCCGCCCTCGGCAAAAAAACCTTCGACTGTTTTCTCCAGCTTTGCTGACACACAGTCAATACGGTCGTAGGTCAGTGAGTTGCCCGTCATCCGGGCGAATTGTTTGTGGATCAGAGGCGAGAGGCTTTGCGAAACCGGGTGGCCAATAATGGCATAGCGGTCAGTCATCGGCATTGCTTTGTAGTTGCCGTGCCACATCACTGGCAAAGTAGGTCAGGATCGCATTGGCACCGGCGCGCTTAATACACAACAGAGATTCGAGTATCGCTTCATTGCTGATCGTGCCTGCATCCACTGCTGCACGTAGCATGGCGTACTCGCCGCTCACCTGATAAACGAAAGTTGGTATAGCAAAGCGATCTTTGACACGTCGCACGATATCGAGATACGGCATTCCCGGTTTGATCATGACAATGTCCGCGCCCTCGGCAATGTCCAACGCGACTTCCCGTAATGACTCGTCACTGTTGGCAGGATCCATCTGGTAGGTTTTCTTATCCGCGCCACCCAGCTTGACAGCTGATCCGACCGCGTCCCTGAACGGCCCATAAAAATGTGAAGCGTACTTGGCGGAGTAGGCGAGTATGCGCGTGCGCTGGTACGCGGAGCGCTCAAACGCATCACGTATGGCTCCGATGCGCCCATCCATCATGTCCGATGGCGCGACGAAATCCACGCCGGCTTCCGCCAGTGACAATGCCTGTTTAACCAGTATCCGGACAGTCTCATCGTTGAGTATTGTTCCGCGATCGTCAATTACGCCATCCTGGCCGTGACTGGTATATGGGTCCAGCGCTACGTCGGCGATGACACCCAATTGCGGCACGCTTTTTTTCAAAGCCCTGATGCTACGTTGTACCAGTCCGTCCGGATTCCATGCTTCGCGTCCGTCGGCTGTTTTTTGAGCATCTGGTATCGACGGGAACAGGGCAATCGCCGGCAGCCCAAGCTGTGCTGCCTCCGCCGCGGTCTCCAGTAACTCCGCCGGTCCCAATCGCGCCACACCGGGCATGGATTCCACCGGTGTGCGACCAGCCTCGTACTGGATGAACACCGGCCAGATCAGATCGTCAACTGTCAGTGTGGTCTCGGCAACCAGACGACGGGAAAAGTCATCCTGACGCAATCTGCGGGGACGAGATCGAGGGAACTCAGCTAGAGGTAAATCAGTCATTGTGGCGTGAGATTGATGGCCGGCGCCGGAGCCAGCTATTATTGTAGGCGAAACTGGCCTATCCGGTAATAATTTGGGGTCCCGGCCGGTCTGGAGTCTGAATGCCGAAACATTTTCAGTTCGAGGCTTTGGTGCGAAGCGTCTTACCAGAGCTGCACAGCTACGCATTATGGTTAAGTCGGGATCCGCATCTCGCCGAGGATTTGGTGCAGGAATCGCTGCTACGGGCCTGGCGCTCGCTGCACACTCTGCGCGAAGCCGGTGCCGCGAAGAGCTGGCTGATGATGATTATTCGGCGCGAGCATGCTCGCTACTACGAGCGGCAGCGCCCCGTGCCGATGGACATACAGGCAGTCGATTTTCCCGAAGCACTGTTGACGCATCGGGACGAGGATCCGGAAATTGCTGAACTGCGACGGGCAATTTTCGAACTCGCACAAGACTATCGCGAGCCATTAGTGCTACAGGTGCTCCTGGGCTACAGCACCAAAGAGATTGCCGAGATCATGGATGTGAGCCAGGGAGCTGTATTGACGCGATTGTTCAGAGCACGAAAGCAGTTGCAGAAGAAACTAGCGACCGAAGACGAAATAGCGCAAAAATGAATTGTATTGACTACAGACGATTGATAACAAGCGACCCATCGCACGTTGGCGCCGAAGGATTGCGCCATCGATTGGCTTGTTCGTCATGCGCATCGTTTGCTGTAGAGATGCAGCAGTTCGATACAAAACTACGTCAGGCGATGATGATTGAGCCACCGCGCGATCTGGAGTCGCGAGTGATGCTTGCCGCTAGCGGTCGGAGCACGACCCGTCGACGCTGGTTAGCTGTTGCTGCAACGTTAGTATTGGCGGTCGGCGGAGTGGTCACCGTGCTGAACAGTTACAGTTTGGAACAGTTGCCCGACCACGTCATCAAGCATTTGTACCACGAGGCCAATTTGCTGGTTCCGGTCAGCACCGAGCTAGTGCCGGCGCCACGTCTGCGTCAGGTACTGAAGCGAACGGGTGTCGAATTATCCGAAGACGTCGATGAAGTAATCCATGCAGGTGTTTGCTATTTTCGCGGTCACCTGGTGCCGCACCTGGTAGTGCTCAGTGCCGATGGACCGGTCACGGTCATGCTTCTGCCGGACGAAAAGGTCGACGAAACGATGCCCATCGATGAAGATGGCTTTCATGGAGTCATCGTGCCGGTCAAAGGCGGTAGTATTGCGATCATAGGATCTGGCAATTATCCCGAACAGATCGAGCGTCAGTTTGTCCAAGCCGTGGAATGGCAGACTTAAGCCAGTCCATTATTTCAATTTTTTACGTGTCCCGTTTAAGGGGCAAAATGAGGAGCTAAGGAATGACTGTAAAGAGAAATGTGAAACCGCTGGCATTGGCAGTCGGTGCTGCGCTGGCTACTTCCATGGCCGTGAGCACCGCTGCAAAGGCTGACGTATCGCCATTCAGCATGACTGCGCTGTCCAGCGGCTACATGGTCGACCTCGGTGAGGGCAAGTGTGGTGAGGGCAAGTGTGGTGGCGACAAGGCCGGCGAGGACAAGAATGCCGAAGGCAAATGCGGTGAAGGCAAATGTGGTGGTGAAAAGGACGCCGAAGGCAAGTGCGGTGAAGGCAAATGTGGCGGCGAAAAAGATGCCGAAGGCAAATGCGGTGAAGGCAAATGTGGTGGTGAAAAGGACGCCGAAGGCAAATGCGGTGAAGGCAAATGTGGCGGCGAAAAAGATGCCGATGGCGCAGACGGCGCCGAAAAGGGTGCCGAAGGCAAATGCGGTGAAGGCAAATGCGGTGGCGACAAAGCCGAACATGACGACGCCAAGGATGCCGAGGGCAAATGTGGCGAAGGCAAATGTGGTGGTTCTCTGTAAGGGCGCTGCCGGCCGGGTCTGACCCGGCAACAAACAGGACCCGCAGTGGCAACACTGCGGGTTTTTTTATGGGGAGCACATGGAACCGACTTCCCGATGACATTGATACAATCCCAGCGCGTGCAATCGGGCACAATAAGTCTCATGGGTGATATCAAAGACGGAAAGAAGCGTTGCAAGTGGGCCCTTGGTGTAAACCAACGCTATGTTGATTATCACGACGACGAGTGGGGCGCACCAGTCCGCGACGACCGGACGCAATTCGAATTCTTAGTTCTAGAGGGCGCGCAGGCCGGTTTGAGCTGGTCTACGATACTGAATAAACGCGATGGATATCGCAAAGCCTTTGCAAATTTCGATCCGCAAAAAGTCGCGCGTTTCAATTCACGTAGTGTAGAACGACTGATCAACGACGCCAGCATCGTGCGCAATCGTCTGAAAATAGAGTCCGCAATTAACAACGCGCGCCGGTTTCTGGAAGTTAAGAAAGAGTTCGGCGCATTCCATAACTACATCTGGAGCTTTGTAAATGGAAAAGCCAAGCAAAATCATTGGAAAACAGACAGACACGTGCCTGCGACATCAAAAGAATCAGACGCGCTGAGCAAAGACTTAAAGCAACGCGGCTTCAAATTCGTCGGTAGCACAATTGTCTATGCCCACATGCAGGCAACCGGGTTGGTCAACGATCACGTAGTTAGTTGTTACCGGCACGACGAATGCAAGAAAATGCGTTGATGTGCAAGGTGCAAACTAAACTCATTCTACGAGTAAATTGTCCCCGCCACTGTCTCGATAAGTAGTTGCCCGTATTGAGCAGATCACGACGGGCGCTCAAAATTGGAGGGGAGAGGACACTGAAAGGAGACAGGTCATGTGGAAATCGGAAAAACCGGATGCTGACGAGCAGCCTGAAGCCAAACCAGTAACAAAACTGGTGTCAAAGAATCTGGCCGCACACACTGGAGACGAAGAAGTCGCCGTTGCCGCCTATTTCAAAGCTGAAAAACGCGGATTTAAACCAGGGAATGAACTGGAAGATTGGTATGAGGCTGAGGCCGACGCCGAGCTGGAGAAAAGCAAATAGAGGTTGTTCTTAAACGTTGTAGCCTTCGACTTCGTCGGCCGAGAAACTGACACCCAGGCCGAGTGCGATTCGGTTTACAAAATTGAAGTAAGCCGTAACCAGGTTGATATCGAGGATATCCCGATCGTTCAGCCCCGACTCCCGTAGTTGTTCGATGTCCCGCTCGGTAATTTTCGCCGGTTCACGCGTCAATTTGACAGCATAACTCAGCATTCGCGCCAGTCGTTCTGGTAGTTCAATAAAATCCAGGCCCCTAATTGCGCGCGTTACGGAGACGTCTTTCTCATAACGGGCCAAAGCCTCGGCATGATGAGAGATGCAATAAGCACAGTTATTCGCTGCTGACACGGCGACGGCAATCGCCTCACGGTCGCCGCGAGAGAGCCCTGATTTGGCAAACATCAGATGCATGTACAGGTCGAGATGTTTTTGCATCGATCCCGGGTTGAGGCTATGCACTTTCAAAATATTGGACAATTTACCGCGTTGTTTGACTAAATCGGCGTAGATCGTTTTCAGTTCGCCGGTGGCATCGCTTGCTTCGATTTCTTCTATCCACGCCATAGTGTCACCCAAATCTATTTTTTGAATATGCAATTAGCGTCCGAAAACGCCTTGAATTCCAGTGCATTGCCACTGGGATCCCGGATAAACAATGTTGCCTGCTCACCGGTCTCTCCCGCAAAGCGGATTTGCGGCGAGATAAGGAATTCAACCCCTAAGTGTTGGAGTCGTTCGGCGAGTTTCTTCCACGCGATCATATCGAGTATTGCGCCAAAATGCCGAACTGGCACCGATTCACCGTCGACTGGATTGGTACCGGTTTTTGCTATCACGTCGGAGAGGTGCGCAGTAATCTGATGGCCATGAAAGTCGAAATCGATCCAGCGCTGTGACTCACGACCGACCGGGCACTGTAATATGTCGTGATAAAAACGTCTTGTCTCGTTTAGATCATTAACGGGAAACGCAAGGTGAAACAGATGCATGTTATTTGTGGTTGAGCCAGTCACGCGGTTGCAGGAAATCCGAATAAAGCGCCGCTTCCCGACTCCCTGCTTCGGGTTGGTAGTCATACTCCCAGCGTGTCAACGGTGGCAGACTCATTAATATCGACTCAGTGCGACCACCGGATTGCAAGCCGAACAGCGTGCCACGATCGTAGATCAAATTGAACTCCACGTATCGCCCGCGGCGATAAAGTTGAAACTGTCGCTCCCGCTCGGTAAAAGACAAATCACGCCGTCGGATCGCAATCGGCGTATAGGCTGGCATGAAATGTTCACCGACTGAGCGGGTTAACGCAAAGCTGGTTTCGAAATCCGGCTCATTCCAGTCATCGAAGAACAAACCGCCGATACCACGTGATTCGTCGCGATGTTTCAGGAAAAAATAGCGATCGCACCAGTCTTTGAGCTTGGGGTATACGTCGTCACCAAACGGCCGACACGCTGTATATGCTGTCTGGTGCCAATCATGGGCGTCTTCGGCAAAACCATAGTAGGGCGTAAGGTCGAAACCACCGCCGAACCACCAAACCGCTTCTGCACCGGGTTTTTCCGCGACGAAGAATCTCACGTTGGCATGTGAGGTTGGCACGTAAGGATTGTGTGGATGCAAGACCAGCGATACGCCGATTGCCTGAAAACTGCGCCCGGCCAGTGCGGGCCGTTGTGCACTTGCTGATGCGGGTAGCGAATCACCACTTACATGCGAGTAGTTTATACCTGCCTTTTCAAAGAGTGCGCCATCAGTCATGACCCGGGTATCCCCACCACCACCACCGGCGCGGGTCCAGTTGTCGCGTCTGAAGCGCGCCTTGCCATCGAGCTCTTCCAGTTGCGTGGTGATATCGTCGTGCAAATTACGTAGCCAGCTCCGTACGGCCTGAATGTTTTCCGGGATGAGGGGCATACTCACGATCTCAATATTTTTCCGGTGACCAGATCCCTGATGGGCGTTGGTTGAGCCAGACCGCCGACCGGGCCGTTGAGTATATAGTCCAATTCGTCGCCAAGCGCTCGTCGAACTTTGCGGACATCCCGGGCCGGAGGTCCACCGGCAAGATTCGCGCTGGTCGATACCAGCCCATGGCCGCATTGCCGGCACAGCGCGCTGGCTACCGGATGGGCTGTAACACGCACGGCGATAGTATCGTGTTTCCCGGTCAGCCAGACCGGTGCGCGGTCGGCGGCGGGCGCTACCCAGGTCTGCGGTCCCGGCCAACTGCGGACTAGTTTTTGTCGTTGCGATTTGGACATTGGGGCCAAATAGTTTTCCAACTGATCGATGGTCGCCGCGATGACAATCAATCCGTGATCGAGCGAGCGTTGCTTGATACTCAGCAATCGAACAACCGCATCAGGATCGTCGGGGTCGCAACCCAGACCGTAGACCGCCTCAGTCGGATAGGCAATCACGCCCCCGCTGTTGATGACAGCGGCAGCACGTCGGATTAGGAATTGACTGGGCAAAGTTCAGCCCTGGCAGATCAGCTCGGATCGGAGTCAGACGCGGTCTTCTTTGTCGTGGTCTTCCTCTTGCTAGACTTCTTTTTCTTCTTTGTGGTCTTTTTCTTTTTCTTTTTCTTCTTTTTCTTCGCAGCAGGTTTCTTCCGCGACACTTTCTTGGCGGCTTGTTTTAACTCCGTCTTGGTTTCGGTCTTCTTTTTCTTTTTCTTTTTCCTTCTGCCACGTACTGGCGCCTTCTCCAGCAATTCCTCGCATTCCGCTAGCGTCAAGCTCTCGGGCTCGCGATCCTTTGGTACGCGTGCGTTTTTCTCTTTGTTTGTGATGTACGGGCCGTAACGGCCACGCAGTATCTGGATACCCTGGTCGGGGAAATCCCTGATTAGCCTATTGGCATCTTCGATCTTTTTCTCGGCGATTAAGACCAGCGCCCTGTCTAACTGAATGGTGTAAGGGTCGTCTTCCTTGATCGATACAAACTTGTCGCCATAGCGCACATAGGGACCGAATCGGCCGATCGATGCCGAAACCGGCTCGCCCTGTTCGGTCTCCCCGAGTTTTCGCGGCAGTTTGAACAGGTCAATTGCCTCTTCGTAGGTGATCGAGTCCATCCGCTGCCCCGGCCGCAGACCGGCGAATTTTGGTTTGTCTTCGTCTTCCCGTGTCCCAATCTGCACAAATGGCCCATAACGCCCCATGCGCACAGACATGGGTTTTCCACTTTTCGGATCGGTTCCCAATTCGCGCGCATTGACTGCCTCGTCACGCGTGACGTTGGTTTCGGTTTTCGCAACAAGATCGGAAAATGGTGTCCAGAAACGCTCCAGCACAGGAAGCCAGTCTTCTTCGCCACGTGATACTGCGTCCAGTTCGTCCTCCAGCTTTGCAGTGAAGTCGTAGTCGACATACCGGCTAAAGAAACTGGTCAGGAAATTATTCACAACACGACCGATATCGGTGGGCGTGAAACGCTTGCGATCCAGTTCGACATACTCGCGATTCACCAATGTCGAGATAATGCTGGCATAAGTCGATGGCCGACCGATGCCATACTCTTCCAACGTTTTCACGAGACTGGCTTCAGTGAATCTGGGAGGTGGCTCTGTGAAGTGTTGGTCGGGCAACACAGCAATCAGATCTACCTTGTCGCCTTCTTCCATAGCCGGCAGGATTCGGTCGTTGCTGTCGGTCGCCGCTTCGTCCGATACATCGTCCTGCCCTTCCTGGTAGACACTCATGAAACCCGGTTCGACCAGGACCGAACCATTGGCACGGAAACGGTGACGTTTTGGTCCGTCTGGCCCGGCCAGCAGATCGACGGCAACGGTATCGAATACCGCACTGGCCATCTGACACGCCATGGTTCGTTTCCAGATCAGGTCGTAAAGCCTGAACTGATCACGTTCCAGCACATCTTTTAAGGAATCGGGTGTTCGTTCCACCGAAGTTGGGCGTATAGCTTCATGCGCTTCCTGAGCGTTTTTGGCTTTGGTCTTATAGGTACGTGGTTCCTTTGGTAGATTGTCTTTGCCGTAGCGCTCAACAATTACCTTGCGGATTTCCTCAATTGCGTCGGCTGCCAGTGTCACGGAATCGGTACGCATATAAGAAATGAGTCCGACCGGACCGGATCCCGTATCGAGACCTTCGTAAAGCTTTTGTGCTGTGCGCATTGTTCGCTGCGCACCAAAGCCCAGTTTGCGAGATGCTTCCTGCTGCATAGTTGAAGTTGTAAAAGGCGCTGTTGGATTTCGGCGCCGTTGCTTCTTTGCAACTTTGGCAACGAGTAGTTTGCCTTTAGCAGTATCGTTAATCGTGCTTTCTACCCGTCTCGCGTGACTCTCATCACCTATCGTGAACTGCTCGACCTTGCTGCCGTCGAACTCGGCCAGGCGTGCTTTGAATTTGCTCTTGTCCTTGTTGATGTCTGCATCGACCGTCCAATACTCGCGTGGCTTGAACTTTTCGATTTCCAGCTGGCGTTCGACGATCAGGCGTAACGCCGGGCTCTGTACACGACCGGCAGACAGACCTCGACGGATTTTTTTCCACAGCAACGGCGACAGGTTGAAACCGACAAGATAGTCGAGTGCACGACGAGCCTGCTGCGCGTTAACCAGATCATCGGACAGATCTTTCGGATTGGCGATCGCTTCCTGCACTGCATTCTTGGTTATTTCATAAAACACGACGCGAAAAACCGACTTGCCGTTAAGCGCGTTGCGCTCGCGTAGCAATTCCGCCAGGTGCCATGAAATTGCCTCGCCCTCGCGGTCCGGGTCAGTAGCGAGGTACAGGGCATCGGCTTTTTTCAACGCTTTGGATATCGCATCGACGTGTTTGCTGTTCTTGTCGATGACTTCGTATTTCATTGCGAACCCGTTCTCCGGATCTACGGCACCCTCTTTAGGCACGAGATCACGGACGTGGCCATAGGAGGCCAATACCTCGAACTCTTTGCCGAGGTATTTTTCGATGGTTTTCGCCTTTGCCGGCGATTCCACGATGACAAGGTTCTTACTCATTAATCTATTTGCCGGGGAAATGATAGCCGTGAAGACGGCGTCTGAGCATAGGCCTCAGTGCAATGAGGCCGGGTTGTCCTCGAAAACCAGGTTTTCCATGCGCGCATATTCTTCGTGCTGATCCGACTGGCTGTAAAGTACTATCAGCACGATCCACTTGATCTGCTCCATATCAATATCTGTGTCGCCCAGCGCCATCAATCTGTCCATCACGATTTCCAGCTGGCTCGGCGAGAGTATAACTACATGCTGCAGATGCATCAGATAACCAACGGCATCGACGCCAAGACGCGCTGTCTCGGAATCGGAAAAAACCCGGACGGCGTTAGCGGCGTACGGAACGCCGGTCTCGGGGGCGTCATTCTCATTAAGCTCGTCAAGCCATGCGAACGCTTTGTCCACATTCGGTTCTTCGAATCCGGCGCGCAGCAGCTCACCGCGAAGCACGTTGCGATCCGCCTCGGGTTCGGTATCGGCGTCTGCGAATGCTTCGAACAGATACATCAGTACGTCGAGCACACTTTCTTTCATTCAGATAGTCTCTTGCTCGTACGGGAGTAGCCGCCTCCTGCAGCAGGACTGACGTACCCCCGTAGTTCCAGGACCAGCAGCATGGATGAAACGGCATTCGCCGTCAATCCGCTGCGCTCGACCATCGTATCGATTTGTGTCGGTTCGTAACCGATGTATTCGAGCAGTTTGCGGTATTCCACATCGAGTTCTGCATGGCCTGATTCCGGCTGCTGCGCAGCCGTTTCGGGGTCTATTGCTGCCTGAAACACCGGCGCCAGTTCATCGAGGATGTCTCCAGCTGATTCAATCAACTTCGCGCCTTCCCGGATCAGGCGGTGACATCCGCGCGACAATGGATTGTGTATCGAACCGGGGATGGCAAAGACTTCCCTTCCGTAATCGATTGCTCTGTGGGCGGTAATCAGCGAACCGCTACGATGGGCCGCTTCAACCACCAATGTTCCCAGTGACAGGCCGGCGATGATGCGGTTGCGTTGTGGAAAGTTTTGGCGCCGCGGTGGCGTGCCGGGCGGAAACTCACTGACCAGCACGCCATGTTGCCGGATTTCTGCTGCCAGGGTCGTACACTCAGCCGGATAAACCTCGTCAAGACCGGTACCGCAGACTGCTACGGTGAGGCCATGTTTTTGTAAGGCACCGGCATGGGCACATGAATCGATTCCGGCTGCCATACCGCTGGTGATCGTAAGCCCACAGCCGGCCAGGTGTGCTGCAAATGAGCGCGCATTGTCGCGGCCGGAATGGGTTGGGGTGCGACTGCCGACTATCGCCAGTTGCGGGCTCGTTAGTAAGGATGCCTCGCCGTCGACATAGAGGGCGGCCGGTGCGCCCGGTGTTACGCCCAGCAGCGGTGGGTATAGAGGGGTGTTACGGCAGATCAAATGATGGTTGGGTTGTTGCAACCACGTCAGGTCTGCTTCGATACGCTTTTCGTCGGGTCGCAATAATGCGTCTATGTTTGCAACGGAAATTCCGAGTCGGCTGAGACTGCTTCGGCTGGCATGCAGAATTTCGTGTGCGTCGCCAAACTGCTCCAGAAGCTGGTCGAGTGCTTCGGAGCCGAGGTGGGCATGCACCAGGGCAAGCCAGTTTCGCTGTTGATCCATAACGGATGATGCTGGCAGGTTTCTGGCTCAGGTCAACATCATTTAATGCTTTGTTCCCGCCCCCTTCCGGGGGCAAGTCCCGCGCAATCCCAATGCGGCGAGCTTAGAAGCCGGCATTTACCTGCGCCTCCGAACAAGTCGGCGCAGGCAAACGACCGTCTTCTTTCTCGCCGCAGCCCTACTATCTCGCGATGCTGGCGTAGGAGCGGCATCCTTGCCGCGATTTTCCCTCCCCCCTTTGGGGGGAGGGTTAGGGTGGGGGGCACGTCCCGCGCAATCCCAAAGCGGCGAGCGTAGAAGTCGGCATTTACCTGCGCCTCCGAACAAGTCGGCGCAGGCAAACGACCGTCTTCTTCCTCGCTGCAGTTCCACTAACTAGCTGTACTCTCGTAGGAGCGGCATCCTGCCGCGATTTTCCCTCCCCCCTTTGGGGGGAGGGTTAGGGTGGGGGGCACGTCCCGCGCAATCCCAAAGCGGCGAGCGTAGAAGCCACCATTTACCTGCGCCTCCGACCGAGTCGGCGCAAACAAACGACCGTCTTCTTCCTCGCCGCTTATCACTATCGCCGGCGGCAGCGCATTGTTAGGCAGCAAACGAACCTTCCAATGTCTCTTTTCGGCCTATTCTGTTGAAAAACTCGGTGTTGATTCGAGTGTTTTCTTGACCCCATTTATCGAGTCATAGCTTTTGCTCCGGCTGCAGCCGGATTTTTGATCGGTTATTGGCGTTTCGGTGGCTTCA